>WBZO01001590.1_pt1 | contig 34444 bp, 28 predicted proteins | sample 5204261 | NCBI WGS metagenome assembly WBZO01 (sample SAMN12412400, study PRJNA552823) | activated sludge metagenome | isolation source: activated sludge from anammox sidestream of wastewater treatment plant... | place: USA: North Carolina | collected 2017-09
CTATGCAACTTCAAAAAGCTAAAAACAGGGCGAAAAATTGCTCTTTTTTGCCTCAAGCACCAAAACGCAAACAAGCTCTAAGGCTATGCGCCTATTTCACTGCCTTGCCAGCCCCCAAAATACACTCGCCGAAATACCCAACTTATTTCCGGCACGTTCCTAAACTCCATCCCAACAGCATCTCTGCTCAAACACCAAAACGCAAACAAGCTCTTACTGCTGCGGCCCCAGCTTTTCATAAAACTTCGCCGATTTCTCCCCCAAGATTCCCGGGTCAAATTTGATTCCCTGGAGGATGTCAAGCAGGACGTTGATGCGGCCTTCCGTTTCATAGAATTTGTTGATGATAACGATGTTCCGATTCTCAACCAGGCAGTAGCCCGAGTTGAAATTTCCCTTTTCATAGCGAATAATGTATCCCAGCTCCTGGAAGAGCGCCTCCAGCTTTTGAAGCGAATGTTTGGTGTAATTAATCATGCAGTAGAAAATTTTCAGCCTCGCAAATATCGCAAGGAGTTGCCTGAATTTGCGCTATACCGCCACAAAGCAGCCAAATGGCTGGCTCCTTCCTGAGAATTGTCATTTTAAAATAAAAAAATGCGCCATTGCAAAAACACAAGAAACAATTTCACACAATCATCTGTTGCTAAAATAAAAAATCAAAGTCCTTTGTAATTACAAACAGAATCATTTAATTTTGGCTCATTCACCATTTATTTTACTAAATCCATCCAGTTTATGAAAACCCATCAACGTGAAATCCTGATCTACTACAACCCTGACTCCAGCAACGACCGCAAAACCGTCGCACATGCACAGGGGTTGGCTACTCACATCAGAACGTATAGTTTCGACAAAGCACCCTCTACCGGTACCAGTTGGCAACAGATATTACGAGCGCTTGATCTGCATCCCAAGCAATTGATGAACAAGGCGCACCCTTATTACCAGGCCAATATCAGAGGTAAGGAATTCAATGATGAAGACTGGCTGAACGTTATTAAATTCAATCCATCCTTACTTAAAGCACCGATTGCCATTCGCGGAAACAAAGCCGTGCTTTGCATTAACGCAACCGATATTTACAAGTTGATGGATGGCGAACGCATCACGATTTTTTAGGAAAATCCCCCCTCCTTCAACCTCAATCAATAAACTTTCACTACTTTTGAAGGTGAAAAGAAAGCGGAGAATGATACCATTCTCCGTTCTTCTTTCTGTGAATTGGAGAACTGGAAATACCTTTTTTGCAAGTTCGCCAATTGCTGATTCTATTATTATTCACATGTGACAACTACCCCGAAACAGGGCATTTTAAAAGGAAAACCAAGGGTGTCCTTCCTAAGAGCTTGTTTGCGATTTGGTCACTTAGCTAAAAACGGCCCTTTTACGCCACTTTTCCCCTTTTTTCCGTAGCGCTGCTACGCAACGGAAATAAGGAGAAAAATTGACGAAAAATTGCTCGTTTTTAGATGCTCTCGGGGAAAGTGGTTCTAACACACCAACTTCAGGTAATGACAAGTTTTGAGATCGAGGGAAAACTCCTGAGAAAATACGATACCGAGAATAAAACGCAGTCCTTTCAGGCAAGGGAGTTCGTCCTGGAAGTTCAGGATGGCAACTACCCGCAATTTGTCAAATTCCAGTTAGTGCAGGATCGCTGCAACCTGCTCGACAACTACCAGGAAGGCGAACAGATCAAAGTCCATTTTGACCTCAGAGGGCGGGAATGGCAGGGGAAGTACTTCACCAACCTCAACGCCTGGCGTTTGGAGAAGGCTGCAGGTGCTCCCTCCAGCCCAGCCGGAGCTCCTACCGGGAGCCCTGACTTCCCCAGTGCAGCAGATGAACCGGCAGAGGACAACCAAGACCTTCCGTTTTGACCCGGAGCGGCAATGGCCCTACCACCGGGCTGCCGGCAAGCACATTTCAAACCCATCAATTCGTTAGAACTTGAAAAATCTCGCTCAGTACATTGAGGCGCTCATTTTTTCAGCAGATTCGCCTATCCAGCCCGAAGAAATGCGGCAATGCCTAGAAGAAACTTTTGAAACCGGATTAGAAGAAGAAGGCCTCGCTGCAGCTCTCGAAGAGCTAAAAACGCGCTACGGGCAGGAAACCTCCGCCATCGAATTAGTCGAAATCGCTGGAGGCTTTCAATTTATGACCAAGGGGGCTTACCATGCAGTCATTGCTACCTGGCTGAAGCAAACGACCAAAAAGCGCCTTTCGCAGGCAGCTATTGAAACGCTGTCCATCATTGCTTACAAGCAGCCGGTGACCAAGGCCGAACTGGAACAAATCAGAGGAGTCAGCTGCGATTACTCTCTTCAAAAATTGCTGGAAAAGGAGCTCGTGTCCATCGTAGGGCGCAGCGAAGGCCCTGGAAGACCCCTGCTCTACGGAACCAGTATTAAATTTATGGACTACTTCGGCCTCAAGAGCCTGAACGACCTGCCCAAACCCAAAGACTTTAAGGAGCCAGAAAGCGAAATCGGCGAACGGGCTCCTCTCGAAGAAACCGTGGAAGAGGGAAGAGAGGCAGCAGAAGAGTGACGCCCCCGAGACTTTGGAAATTGGGCGGGGTTTTGGATGAGAATGAGAGCGCATAGATTTTTTAAAAAACACACTTATGACTAACTCCATGAAATATTACCTCGCAGCACTGGCGGCATTTGCTACTATAGCCATTTTCACCTCCTACATCGAAACACCGCCAAGCCTCACCGAGCCTTTCATCCCGCACGTCAGCGCACACGACGAGTATTTCTTTGCTGGCGAGCGCATACCTGTAGAAAACTTCGACGTCAGAGAGCGATTAGAACGAGAGCTGATCATCAACTCCTTCCGCCATTCCACCACCATTTTAAACCTGAAAAACAGCACCCGGTACTTCCCGGTTATCGAAAAAATTCTAAAAGAAAATGGCGTACCTGCTGATTTCAAATACGTCGCCGTAGCAGAAAGCGACCTGCGCAATGCCACTTCACCCAAGGGTGCCAAGGGAATCTGGCAATTCATGGAAAGTACAGCCAATGAATACGGCCTGGAAGTGAGCAAAGAAGTGGATGAGCGGCTCCACCTGGAGAAATCTACCCGCGCCGCCTGCGAGTATCTGAGAAAATACAAAGAGCGGTTCGGGAGTTGGGCGCTTGCCGCCGCTGCATACAACATGGGAGCGGGAGGCCTTTCTAAAGACATTGACAACCAGCAGTTTACAGACTACTACGACCTGAACCTCAGCGAAGAAACCAATCGCTACCTCTTTCGCTTAGTCGCCATCAAAGAGGTCATGGAGCATCCCGGGAAATTCGGCTTCCACCTCGACAAGCAGGAGTATTACGCCCCCCTCGACAAGTTTACCCTCGTCCCCGTTGACACCACCATAACCAGCCTGGGTGATTTTGCCAAACAGTTCGACCTGAGCTACCGCCTGCTAAAAATCTACAATCCCTGGCTGCGCGACCATAAATTGTCGAACCCCAAGGGAAAGGTTTACGAAATTAAGCTGCCGCGCTGATGCGGATAGAATCTCTCCTCCAGGCAAGTCAACCTGTTGTCAGAAGGAGGGAGAAAGTGCTGCCTTCGCCAGCAAGCACTTCCATTTCAGGGTATGCAAAGTAGGGCCGCACCGAACACTCCCGCACTGTCCCCCAATTTTGGTTTTAAAAACAAGGTGTCCAGGGTCTCGTTGAAAACGTATTTTTTGACCTCCTCCACACCTTCCGAATACAGCAGGTCTATGTTGCCCAGTCCACCACCTAAGACGATTACGTCTGGATCGAGGATATTGATGACGTTGGCCACAGCTTTGCCAAAAAAATGTACCAGGCGCTCCATCGTCATACGGGCTGCCTCGTCGGAGCCTTCGCTGTACCGCTGCACGATTTCGGGGAGTTTCAGCTCCTTTCCACTGTGGCTGTTGTAAAACTTAGCCAGGAAAGGCCCGGAGATGATCGTCTCTACGCAGCCGATCCTGCCGCAATAGCACACACCACCGCTTTGGTCCAAAAAGTTGTGCCCCCATTCGCCGCCAATGCCGTGCCTGCCTGCCAGCACTTTTCCGCGCACGACAATCCCGCTGCCGACCCCCGTACCCATGATTGTACCCCAGACCACTTCGGCATTGGGTAGGGCGTCGTGAGCGGCCCCCAGCAGCGCCTCGGCCAGTGCAAAGCAGTTGGCGTCGTTGGCTATAGCAATCGGCACACCCAGGATTTGCTCCAGGTCTTTTTTGAAGGGCATGCCGTTCAGACAAACGGTGTTGGAGTTTTTCAGGCACTGCGTTGCCGGGTCGAGCGCACCAGGGGTGCCAATGCCTATTTTTTCAGGCTTCATACCCGTTTGGGCACTCATGGTTTCCACCAGTTTGTGAATTTGCCTCAGAATGTGGGAGTAGCCTTGCTTCTGCTCCGTCGGCAGGCGCATGCGCCTGATGACGTTCATGCTTTTAGAATCTTCGAGAATGACCCCTTCGATTTTTGTGCCGCCGAGGTCAATGCCCCATACTGGTTCCATAAGTCTATATTTTTGTAAAACATTGCTCACAAATGTAACAAAGGAGAAGCGAATGAAGCATGAGATTTGCCGCCCAAAAAGCAACAGCAATCTGCTTGCAAAACTCTTTCAGCCAGGCTTCATCAACGCTGATGGAGCGATGCCAGAGAGTGGCTCCAGGATAGGGTTTGAGAAATCTGTATTGTTTTCCTATATTTGCACGCAGAATTAAAAAAACATGTCAACCTCTTCCACAATTATCAGCATTACCATTCGCACGTTGGCTTGCAACTTGTGAGAGGTGCTGTTTTTTTAAAAATAAAAGCCCCGGCAGGTTGCGCACTTGCCGGGGCTTTTTGTTTTACTAATTTTGCAGACTTTTTTCAGAAGATAAAAATTTCAATTATGTATAGGGAATTTAAAAGCCTGAACCTCCCCGAAATCGACCGTGAAATGCTCGCCTTTTGGGAGCAGGAAAGGATTTTTCAAAAAAGCGTCGAACAGCGCCCAGAGGACAACCGCTACGTTTTTTACGAAGGCCCGCCGAGCGCCAACGGCTTGCCCGGCATCCACCACGTCATGGCCCGCACCATCAAAGACCTCTTTTGCCGCTACCAAACCCTGAAAGGCAAACGGGTAGAGCGCAAAGGCGGTTGGGACACCCACGGCCTGCCTATCGAACTCAGCGTAGAAAAAGAGCTTGGCATCACCAAAGAAGACATCGGCATCAACATCTCCGTGGAGGAGTACAACCGCAAGTGCCGGGAAACTGTCATGCGCTACAAGGACCTTTGGGACGACATCACCCGCAAAATGGGCTACTGGGTGGATCTGGACAATCCCTACATCACCTACGAAAACAACTACATCGAAAGCGTCTGGTGGCTGTTAAAGCAACTCTACGACAAAGATCTGCTCTACAAAGGCTACACCATCCAGCCCTACTCGCCAGGAGCCGGCACGGGGCTTAGCTCGCACGAGCTGAACCTGCCGGGCTGCTACAAGGAAGTCGTTGACACGACGGTGGTGGCCCTTTTTAAAATAATCAAAAATGAGAAGTCTGCCTTCCTGTTCGAAAAGGAAGACGAAGATATCCGTATCGCAGCCTGGACAACTACGCCCTGGACGCTGCCTTCCAATACTGCTTTGACCGTGGGTCCGAAAATCAACTACGTCAAAGTTAAAACCCTCAATCCCTACACCGGGCAGGCCCAGAGCGTAATCATGGCAAAAGACCTGGTCAACCACTGGTTTGGAGGAAAAAATCAACCCCTGGTTTTGGAGCAAACCGAAGGGATCACTGCCGCTCAGCTCCAGGGTATCCGCTACGAGCCACTCCTCGATTTCGGCAACGACATTGAGCCTTTGCCTAGTCCTGAGGGCTACGGCTCGGATGCCTTCCGGGTCATCGTGGAGGATTTCGTGACAACGGAAGATGGGACAGGTGTGGTTCATACTGCGCCCAGCTTCGGTGCAGATGACATGCGCGCTGCTAAAAGCAACGGCATCGGTGCCCTCACCCTTGTAGATAAGCAGGGCAAATTCAAAAACAGCGTGGGCGAGTTCAGCGGCCGCTACGTGAAAAACTATACCGACGACCCCCACTGGGTAAACGTGGACGTTGATATCGCCGTGCGACTCAAGCACGAAGGCAAAGCCTTCAACGTCGCCAAGTATTCGCACAACTACCCTCACTGCTGGCGAACGGACAAACCTGTGCTTTACTACCCACTCGACAGCTGGTTCATCCGGGCATCGGCCTGCAAGGAGCGCATGTACGAACTAAACCAAACCATCAACTGGAAACCGGCAAGCACCGGCGAAGGGCGCTTCGGCAAGTGGCTCGAAAATTTACAGGACTGGAACCTCAGCCGCAGCCGATACTGGGGCGTACCGCTACCCATTTGGCGCACCAAAGACGGAAGCTTTGAAAAATGTATCGGCTCGGTGGAGGAATTGCAAGCGGAAGTCGCCAAAGCCAATAAAGAACTAAACCTGCAACAGCAAATCCCGACCGACTTCCATCGCCCCTACATTGACGAGCTTATGCTGGTAGCTGAAAATGGAGAAGCCATGCGCCGGGAAACCGACCTCATTGACGTTTGGTTTGACAGCGGCTCCATGCCTTACGCCCAGTGGCATTACCCCATGGAAAACAAGGAGGTTTTTGAAAAAAACTTCCCAGCCGATTTTATTGCAGAAGGCGTGGATCAAACGAGAGGCTGGTTTTACACCTTGCACGCCATCGCCACCATGGTGTTTGACAGCGTGGCCTTTAAAAATGTCGTCTCCAACGGCCTGGTTCTCGACAAAGACGGCAACAAAATGTCCAAACGCCTCGGAAATGCCGTTGACCCGTTTACAACCATCGAAAAATATAGCGCCGATGCCACCCGCTGGTACATGATCTCTAATGCTTCCCCCTGGGATAACCTCAAATTTGACACCGCCGGCATCGCCGAAGTGCAGCGCAAGTTTTTTGGCACCTTATATAATACGTATAGCTTCTTCGCTCTTTACGCCAATATTGACGGCTGGACGATGGACCAGGCAGCGACTCTGCCTCTGGAAAAGCGCAGCGAGCTTGACCGCTGGATACTGTCCAAGCTGTTCAGCCTCGTCGCTCTCTACCACGAAGCAATGGACGACTACGAACCCACCCGGGCCGCCCGGGCCATTGAAAACTTCGTAGATGAACACCTCTCCAACTGGTATGTGCGCCTCAGCCGCCGCCGCTTCTGGAAAGGCGAAATGAGTGACGACAAACAGGCCGCTTACCAAACCCTGTTCGAGTGCCTGATAGTGGTGGGGCAACTCAGTGCCAGCCTCGCACCCTTCTTCTCCGACTGGCTCTACCGCAACCTGAGCGAATCCATCCGGGAAAAAGCCAGGGCCACCCACTCCCCTCTGCGCCATGAGTCCATTCACCTGACTGAGCTGGTGCAGCCTGACTCTTCCAAGGTGGACAAGGAGCTGGAGCAGCGCATGGACTACGCTCAGCGCATCTCATCACTCATCCTGTCGCTGCGCAAACGGGAAAACATCCGGGTGCGCCAGCCTCTGCAAAAGGTGCTGTTGCCCATCCTGGACGAGCGTTTCATCACACAGGTGGAAGGGGTGAAAAACCTGATCTTGGCAGAGACGAACATCAAGGAAATCGAATACGTAACGGACACGGCAGGTGTCATCCACAAGCGGATCAAACCCAATTTCAAAACCCTCGGCAAGCGCCTTGGCAAACACATGAAAGCCGCCGCCGCCGCCATCGGCGCCATGAGCCAGGACCAGATCAACGCCGTTGAAAAATCGGGCAGCTACCTGCTCGAACTGGAAGGCGAGGAATTCAACCTGGCTCTGGAAGATTTCGAAATCACCGCCGAAGACGTACCCGGCTGGATGGTAGCCAGCGACGGTCCACTGACCGTTGCCTTGGATCTCTCCCTCACCGAGGAGTTGGTTGCCGAAGGCACTGCCCGCGAGTTGGTGAACCGCATTCAGAACATCCGCAAAAACAGTAACTTCAACGTGACGGACAAAATCACCGTGCGCATTGAAAACCACCCCAGGCTGACGCAGGCCATCGAAAAGTTCGGCGGCTACATCAAAGGCGAAGTGCTCGCTACTTCGCTCCTGCTTGACGAGGAGGTCAATGGAGAAAAAGTCGAGTTGTTTGACGACCTCGCCGTAGGTATTGAGGTAAGCCTGAATTAGTCCCTTCTGCTGCCTGCACCGGCGAAAGCTGCCAGCTTTCCGGTCGTTTCAAACTTCGGGAAAGCTGGCAGCTCAGGGTGAAAGAAGGCACGCTATTTTTGAGTGATGCCAAAATCCCGAAAAGCAGTGCTGCCACCTCCTCGCCGCATCGCCTTCCCCGGTGGAGGAATTCCACTTCCAAAGAAGAAAAAATTTCCTATTTTGCTGCCGTATAGCTTTATTTGTGTAAACTGACCTTCAGGCAGCACCCATTGTTCACTACATTAAAATTCAACCGCCATGTCTAAAAATATCACAGCGCTCTCGGGGCGCAAGGGTCTTGACGATAATCTTTTTGAAAAAATGGCCGAGCTGGCCGAGCCGGAAGGCTACCTCAACAACGACGATGCGACTAAGCTGGCTCATGAATACCTCATTGGCACGGCCAATGTGTACGGCGCTGCGAGCTTTTACGACTTCACCCGCACATCGAACAAGGGCAAAAAAGTTTATGTCTGCAACGGTAGCGCCTGTCTCTGCGCAGGTACGCAGGAGCAGGTAAAGGAGGATTTGCTCCAATATTTCAAACCTGAAGAAATTGGTGAAATGAGCTGCCTAGGCCGCTGCCACGAGAACCACGCATTTTACTATGACAAGCACAACTATTCGGGGCAAGACTCCGTAAAGCGCCGCTTTGGCGTGGAGAAGCCAGAGGTACACCGCGACCGCTACCACGTAGGCATCAAAGGAGCAGGTCTCCTCACAGCGCCCTCTCCTTCGCTGGATGAATACCGGCAGTATCTCCAGCAAATGCTGGCCATGACGCCCGAAGCCGTGCTGGAGGAGATCAGGATTTCAGGGCTGCGAGGCAGAGGAGGAGCAGGTTTTCCCACTTTCATCAAGATGGAAAGTTGCCAGAAGGTAAAGAGCGACCGTAAGTTCATCGTCTGCAACGCCGACGAAGGCGACCCGGGCAGTTTCTCCGACCGTTACCTGCTTGAAGAGCAGCCTCTAAAGGTGTTGGTAGGCATGATTATTTCGGCCTACACCATTGGTGCCGACCAGGGCGTGGTGTACATCCGCCACGAATATCCGGAAAGCGTGGAGACGATCAGGCAGGCCATCGCCGACCTGCACGAGGCCGGCCTGACGGGTGCAAACATTCTGGGCAGTAACTTTAATTTCGGTTTTAAACTCATCCAGGCGAGAGGGGCTTACATCTGTGGGGAAGAAACTGCACTGTTAGCCAGCATCGAAGGGCAACGGGCCGAAGTGCGGGTGCGGCCACCCTACCCTGTCCACTACGGGCTTTTTGGAAAACCCACCGTCGTGAACAATGTCGAAACGCTCGCCAACCTGCCCTATATTTTGAAAAATGGCGGTGCTGCTTACGCAGAAATCGGCACAGAAAAGAGCAAAGGCACCAAACTGCTTTCCCTGGACAGTTTCTTCAACCGACCGGGGATTTACGAAGTAGATATGGGCACTCCACTTTCTCTGGCCGTCAACGAGCTGGGAGGAGGCTTCCGCCGCGAGGTCAAGGCGCTACACATCGGAGGGCCACTAGGCGGGCTGGTTCCCGTGAGCAAAATAGACGACCTCACGCTTGACTTTGAGAGCTTCTCCCAACACGGCTTTCTGTTTGGCCACGGCAGCATCATCTGCGTACCCGAAGATTTCCCAATGGTCTCCTATCTGGAGCACCTGTTTGTCTTCACAGCTCACGAGAGCTGCGGCAAGTGCTTCCCCTGCCGCCTCGGTACCATTCGGGGCAAGGAGCTGTTCCAAAAAGCACAAAGGGAAGACTACAAGATTGACCGGGAGTTGTTCAACGACCTGTTGGTCACCCTCAAAACCGGCTCCCTCTGCGGGCTTGGTAGCGGCGTTCCCCTGCCCATGAGCAATGCCCTGGAATACTTTGAAGAAGAGCTGAGGCCTTATTTTAAAGGATAAGGAACTTTTTAGAAGCTGTTTGAATTTAGCCCCCTGAGCTAAATTCAAACAGCTTCTAAGACATCCATTGGCTTTTGAGCGATGGCCCGTCATGGATTTCGGCAAAAATAACAAGGTGCCTTCGACACTCCCCGTACAGCCCGAAGCCTCCTAGCCTCTATGCAAAGCTTAATTACCCCACTCATCCCTCATTCCTAAAAGCCCCTCACCCCTATGAGCTTGTTTGCAATTTAGAGCTTGTTTGCAATTTGGTCACTTGGCTAAAAATGCGCCTTCTTATCTCCTACAGCCAAATCCAAGCAGCTTCTAAAAAGTCCTCTTCCTGTTAATTTTTTCACAGAACAGTGCGATGAAACAGTAAATTTTGAAATTTGCCTACCGGGTCAAATTCAAAAATCAAACACTAAGGTCATGAGAAATCTCATTTTGTTCATTGGTTGTGCATTGTTGTTCTCTTGTGCCCAAAAGGCACCTGTGCTCTTCGAGCAACTCAGCTCATCGCAAACGGGCATTGATTTCGTCAACGAAATTATTGAGAAGGACACGTTCAATATCTTGCGAAACGAGTACATGTACAACGGCGGTGGCGTGGGCGTCGCGGATCTCAACAACGATGGTTTGCAGGATCTCATTTTTACCGGCAACAAAGTGAGCAGCCGCATTTACCTCAACAAGGGGGGATTCAAATTCCAGGACATCACAGACAAATTCGAAGGCCTGACCGACCGGCAGTGGATCAGTGGTGTAGCCGCCGTAGATATCAATGCCGACGGCTGGACGGATCTCTATTTTACCTCCACGATGAACGGAGACAGCCTTCTGCGAAAAAATCAACTGTGGATCCATCAGGGTTTGGGAGACGACCAATTGCCCCATTTTAAAGAAGAAGCTGAAAAATGGGGCATTGCCGACATGGGGCCTTCCATGCACGCTGCCTTCCTGGACTACGACCTCGACGGCGACCTCGACTTATACATCCTGCACAATATCGTGAGTAAAGAAGTGCCGAACAACTACCACGACAAAGTGACCGATGGCAGCGCTGCCAACAATGACCGCTTTTACCGCAACGAAGGGAATGGCCATTTCACCGAAATAACCAAAGAAGCCGGTATCGTTTACGAAGGCTTTGGCTTAGGCATCGCAGTCGGTGACGTAAACAAGGACGGCTACCCCGACCTCTACATCTCCAACGACTACATTTCCAATGACCTGCTCTACATCAACCAGGGCGACGGAACTTTCCGCAACGAAATAGCAGACTACTTCTCCTACCAGTCCAAATTCTCGATGGGCAACGACATCGCCGACGTCAACAACGACGGATGCCTTGACGTCATGACTCTGGACATGATGCCCGAGGCCTATTTCCGCAAAAAGCAAACAATCAACGGCAACAGCTACACCCATTACAACAACGACCGCAAGTACGGCTACGAACACCAATACGTCCGAAACATGCTGCACCTGCACAGCGGCTTCCGAAACGGACAAATGCTCCCTTTCAGCGAGGTCGGTCAAATGACAGGCCTTTACCAGACGGAGTGGAGCTGGTCAGCGCTGTTCGCCGATTATGACAACGACGGCGACAAAGACCTCCTCATTACCAATGGCTTCCCCAAAGACCTCACCGATAAGGACTTTACAAACTACAAGGCCCAAATGTATGGCTACCTGGAAGATGACAAGGGCATGATCTCAAAAATCCCGGTGGTCAAAGTGGCCAATTACGCCTTTGAAAACATCGGAGAGCTCAACTTCAAGGACCAGACTAAAGCCTGGGGGCTGGACCTCCCCTCCTTCACCAACGGTGCTGTTTTCGTTGACCTCGACAACGACGGCGACCTGGATTACGTGACCAACAACATCAACGACCCGGCATTTATTTTCAAAAACAACACAAGAGAAAATGCCTCGGAAAAGCCTAACTACCTCAGAATTTCCCTCGTCGGTACCGACCAGAACCTGGCTGCCATTGGCGCCAAAGTTGAGCTTTGGTGTGGTGGGCAAGTGCAGTACCACGAGCACTTCCTCAGCCGGGGTTACCTTTCCTCGGTGGATCCAATCGTGCATTTTGGTTTGGGGAAAAACGCAGTTGCTGACTCTATCCGGGTCGTCTGGCCCAGGGGGCACTCTGCCTCCTTCCTCACCAACGTGCCCGCCAACCAAACCCTGCTCCTGAAAGAAGCTGAGGCCCTGCCTTTCGACAAAAAAAACCTGATCGCCAGCACCAACTACCTCTTTATGCCCGACAAGGCCATTGACTACACGCACCAGCAGCCGGACTACATTGATTTTTTCCAGTCTCAGAGAATCATTCAGCACAAGTTTTCGCAGGTAGGCCCCTGCATGGCCAAAGGCGACCTGGATGGCGACGGGCGAGAAGACCTGTTCATCGGAGGCGGTGAAGAAACCGCAGCAGTCGTCTTCCTCAACAAGGGTGACTATTTTGAAAAATCAGGAATCCCGGGCCTCACTGACCAAAAAGGCTGCCTCGAATCGGACATCATCATTTTCGACATTGACAAAGATGGCGACAACGACCTGATTGCCCTGGCAGGCGGCTATGCCCACGAGGACGGCACCGGCTACCGCCACTACCTCTACCGCAATCACGAAGGCACATTTGTCAAAGAAGAACTGCCCATACCGCCCTTCCCGGCGTCCATCATCCGCATCGCAGATTTTGACAAAGATGGCGACATGGATCTGTTCATCGGAGCCAGAGTGCAGCGAATGAGCTTTCCTCTGGCACCGCCTTCTTATCTTCTGATCAATGAAAATGGCTTCTTCTCAAAAGAAAAAACCCTGCCTCTCGACCTCGGCATGGTGACGGATGCCACCTGGAGCGACTTCGACAGCGACGGCTACGAGGATTTGATCGTAGCACGTGAATGGAACTCCATCGCCATTTTAAAAAATAAAAAGGGCCAGAGCCTGGAGCCTTTTGGAGAAAAAGAGCTGGAAGGAAAAAGAGGTTTCTGGTATGCCATTGCTGCTGCCGATCTGGATGGCGACGGGGACGACGATTACATCCTGGGCAATCTCGGTGAAAACCATCGCTTCCACATCAGCGACGAATACCCCATGTGCCTGTACGCCATTGACGTGGACAAAAACGAAATGATTGACCCCATCACAACAGCTTTTTGGAAAGACAAAAACGGAAAAATGCAGGAGTACCCCGTCAATTACCTGGACGAACTGGCTTCGCAATCTCCTTTTTTCAGAAAAAAATTCACCAGCTACACGCAGTTTAGCTACACGCCGATAGATAGCATCATCCATCGGGCATCCGTCAAGCCTGAGGAAAAGAGGTGGGTCAACACCTGCTCCAGTTTCATCCTGTGGAACGAGGGTGGCCAACTGACCTGGGAGCGCCTGCCTGCTGCTGTGCAAGTGGCACCTCTCAGAAAAATCCTCGTGCAGGATTTCAACGGAGACACGCAACCCGACATCCTGCTGCTGGGCAATGACCACTCCTTCGACGTTTCTACGGGAAATTACGACGCCAACCGCGGCATCGTTCTGCTCGGCAAAGGCGGGCGGAAGTTTGAGGTACTACCCCCTGCAAAAGCCGGGCTGGGTATCCGGGGGCAGGTTGAATCGGTGGTGTATTTCGGAGGAGACACCCCTCGGCTTATTATCGGTCTGAACAGGCAGCAGCTACGCAGTTTCAAACTCTCGGAAAGGACAACGCTGTAATGCTAAAATACCTGACAGTCGTCTTTTTCCTTCTGCTCTTTTTTGCTGCCTGCCTGCCGGAAAGCAGCGAGGAGGAACTGGTTTTCAAAAATCACTGCGGCTCCTGCCATCTCCCCCCCGACCCTGCCAGCCTACCGAAAAGCATCTGGGAAGGCCAGGTGCTGCCGGAAATGGGCGCCCGGATGGGCCTCCGTCCGCCCGGCTACGAATACAAAAAAAAAGAAGTGCTCCTGCCCGAAACAAGTGCTTTCTACCCTATGGTGCCGACTATCTCTCGGGAAGACTGGAGCAAAATCGTGCGCTACGTGCTGCGTCACGCCCCCGACACCCTAACCACCGACCTCTCCCGAAGGTACCGAAACCGACCTCTAACTCTGTTCTCACCCGAGCCGCTACAGATAGATGGCAAGCCAGGCTCCTACGTTACCAGTATTAATTATGACAAAAACAAGCAACGGTTCGTCATCGGCCAGGTGGATGGCGAGTTGTCAGCTCTGGATTCGGCCGGCAACACTCCCCTTGCCAAGCTGAGCAGCTCCATTATGTGGTGGTCAGAAGCAGACGGCAAAGACTACCTGACCGAAGTCGGCTATATGCCACCCACTGAAAAGCTGCTGGGCAGTCTAACGGCTATCGAAAACGGCAGGGCAAAGACCCTGCACGAGGGTCTGCACCGTCCTGTTCACACCCTCGTGCGGGATCTCAACGGAGATGGGACACCCGAATTTGTCATCAGCGAATTTGGCTACTTCACCGGCCGCTTGAATCTTTTTAAAAAAGGAGAAGGAGAAGTGTGGGAAGAAAGCATCCTTTCAACGCTGCCTGGCTTCATCTGCACTGCCGCTGCCGACATGAATGGCGACGGACGGGAAGACCTTATCGGCGTAGTGTCTCAGGGGGATGAAGGCGTCTTCATTTTTTTTCAAAAAGAAAACCTGGCATTCGAGGCACAGCGGGTTATCCGGCTCAGCCCCGTTTTTGGCACCAGTTGGATGGAAGTTGTAGATTTTGACGGCGACGGCGACTTAGACATCGTGCTGGCGCAGGGCGATAACGCCGATTTTTCCATGGTGAACAAGGCGTTTCACGGCGTCCGGATTTTCATCAACGAGGGGAAGCATGAATTTAGGGAGCGTTTTTTTTACCCTCTCTATGGCGCAACTCGGGTGCTGGCCAGAGATTTCGACGAAGACGGCGACATAGACCTGGCAGTGATCGCCTTTTTCCCCGATTACGAGCACCTGCCTGAAGAGTCTTTTGTCTTTTTGGAAAACAAAGACCCAGCGGCTTTTCAGTTTCAGGCCTACACTTTTCCCGAAGCTGCCACCGGCAACTGGATGGTCGCCGAAGCTGGCGACTTCGATGGCGATGGCGACCTGGATATCCTGCTGGGCTCATTCACGTTGTACGTGGCTCCCATCCCCAAAGCCATCAAAAAAAGTATGCTGGAAAAAGGCCCCGACCTCCTTCTTCTGAGAAACAGGCTGAGGGATTGAGCGAAAAGGCCGTCAAAAATGGTACTCCTCAAGAACTTCCCAGCGTCTCTGCACGTGTTCCAGCAAAACCAGGCCGGCCACCTGAAATTTCCGTTGGTATTCCATTTTTGAAAAATGCGCCCAGGCTTCCGGGAAGATAGAATGCCTCAAATCCCGGTAGGCAATGGTCATATGGGGGTGAAAGCGATTTTCTCCTGTATCCTCCCAGCCGGGTCTCTTTTTTAAATGGTAAAAAAGGGCGTGCTGCAATTCTTTAAGGGGCTGATTTTCAACAATATCTACAAAGATTACCCGGGGTTTGAAGCAATTAAAACCAAGCAGCTCCACCTCGAATGCCGCCTGGCCGGAGGCAAACTCCTCCAGCGTGTCGCCCAATTCCCGGAGCCTCGCCCGGGGCCATGCAAACGGCGGGATGAGCGTGATATGAGGTGGTGTTTTCAGCGCATGGCTCGCCCCGAACAGGCGGGCGCAGTCTTGTTTGAAAGCCGTCACTTCGCGCTGAAGCTCCTTGGGGGGGAGCAGGGCAATAAAGAAAAGGGGGTCTCTCATTGGGTTTAGGATTTCAGATGGCAGGCAGCCTCCAAACTGCTGGATGATCCTGGTTCTAAGGCGACCTTAGAGCCTGTTTGCGTTTTGGTGCTTGGGCAGAGAGATGCTGTTGGGATTGAGTTTAGGAACGTGTCGGAAATAAGGTGCCTTTTTATCTCCAGCAACCCAACCCCAACAGCATCTGAAAATGAGCAATTTTTCGTCAATTTTTCTCCTTTTTCCGTTGCGTAGCGCTGCTACGCAACGGAAAAAAGGGGGAAAAGTGGCGTAAAAGGGCCGTTTTTTAGCCAAGTGACCAAATCACAAACAGGCTCTTACATCCATTTTCGATTGTCCGTTTCAATTTTATACAAGACAAAGTCCTGCATCGCTCTGGCCTTTTCTATTGGAATGTAGGGCAGGCTGAGGTTGCCGGCGGCGGTGTGAAGCACCATGTGAGCCAGGCCACTGGAGCGCAGGAAAATGCTCTGCCGAATGGTCACTGCCTGAACTTTGTACCATTGCAGCACCACCGAAGTGCGGGTAATTACTCCCCAATGAGCCTGGATACTTTCTTCGCTAACCTTCCACAGCCAAGTGCGGTGAAGCCGGATGCAGAGCCACAAAGCTGGTGGCAGCCACAGCCCCCAAATCCATACGGAGGCACCCAGCAACGAATAGGTCAGCAAGACCAACAGGGCCACTGGTAAGATACCCTGCAAGAGAAACTGGCGCCGGATGATGCGCTCGTTCACCCCGTGTTCTTCGTACTCCAGATTTTTTTCTCCGGGGAAATAAGCCTCCCGCACAGCGTCGAGCTGAGGTTGGTAGCAGCCCGGAAGTCCGACGGCCAGCTTACGGGTCATCTCTACACTGGCAGCCTGCGGCATCCGCACGGCCACCATGCCAAACACCCGCATGAGAGGACTGCTGCTCCAGCGGACAAACTGGATCTTGCGCAAATTCGCCGAGACTTCCTGCCGGGTAAACAAGCCCGAGACGATCTTAAAGCCTCGTTCTGTGCGCCAGAACTTGAGGTTGAAATGCTGCAATGCAGTTCTGACCAGCGTGACCAGGAAGGAAACGAGGAGAAAAAAAGGCAACCCCAGCACCAAGTAATACAGAAGATCCAGCTCCTTCGCCGTGCCTAACCACTCTTCTGTTTTTTCTGAAATATTCAGGCCGAGTGCATTTTCCAGGTCATCGGCAAAGCCCATGAAAAACGCCATGATAATGCCTGCGGTACGGAGGTGGTTCTGGCTGACGCCGACTTTAATCAGGTCGAGCGAGGAGAGGTGAAAGAGCAATTGCTCCCTGGCCGGCGGGCTGCCCACAGCTGCCCGAATGGGTCCATCCTCGCCCACAAGCTCGCCGGAGGGTATTCCCTCTGCAGCCTGACCGTCAGTCTGGCGAGCATTTTCGATAAAATTCCGCAGTGCCTCCGCCTTGTCTTTGCTGATGGCATCCAGGCTGAACTCTTTATCTGCCGAGCCAGCCGTATCTATTTCTATGGCAACTACGTTGAAAATCTGGTGGAAGAGGTCCTGCCTGAAATTCACCGTCTGAATGCGGTTGAGCGGCACGTTGACTTTTACCTTGCGAAAAACGCCCTTCTCCATGCGCAACTCTCCATCGCTGATATAGAAGAAGTAGTTTAAAAAGTTGAAGATGGACATGATCGCTCCAAAAATTGCCAGGCCGATAAAAAATACCGTGAAGCTGTTAACGCTATGCGTTTTTTTAGGATTGAAAAGCAAAATCAGGATGACCGGCCACAATTGCCGAAACAGCCGCCTGAATACATTTCCCAAAATAAAAATGATGGCAAAAAAGGATTGGCGAGTAGGCTGCGGGAAGGGGTTTTGAACGGTCATAGAATTTTAGTACCTGCTACGAGTTTTAACTATTGTTGAAGAGGGGCAGAAGCAGCTGGGGGGATGCCCATCCTGCCCCTGACGGCAGGGGGGCGCCCTCTCGGTGCTGCTGCCCACATTTATCAGTTTATAAAAAATGCCAAGTCAAGCCTCAGCCGATTGCTCGCTGATCTTCTGCGTGATAAAGTCTTTTATTCGCTGCGCCTCCGCGGCAGGCAAGCCCTCGATGCTCATGTCGCTGCTGCTGCCGCCAGCTGTGAACACTCGCAGGGTCGCCAGGCCAAAGACACTCTCCACCGGCCCCCTACTGATTTCGCAGTGCTGCATCCGGCTGAAAGGGATGGTCGTAATCCTGCAAAAAATGATTCCGTGACGATGGATAATATCGTGCTCCCGAAGGGCATAGCCCGCTACAGCCCAGCGCTTCCAGGCCAGGTACAGCGAAAAGGCAAACAGCGCTGACCACATTGCTAACGCAACCCACACAGGCCATTGCGCTGTTAATTCATTGAACAAAAAGAACAACAGCCAGCCGAGAAACAAGACCCCATAAACCAGGGATGTAGCTACTAACTCTACCGTGCGGTAATCGGGTGCGAGCCGCTGAAAGTCAACCTCTCCGGTATGGGGAAGTTCGGATATGTCTATCTGAGAATTTTTAAAGATCATCAAAAAAACAGCTTGCGGTAAAATTAACAGTCCCCGGCTGATTCCACAGCACCGGAGTTGTTTTTGTAAAGTTTGTTTTCAAAATTGCGGCATACTGCCTAGCCGAATACCATGAATTGGCGGAAATGAGGTACCCTGGTAAAATTTTTACAAGGCCAATGGCGGCGGCAGCTATCCAATAACCGTTCAGAGCATGTACCATAAGAGCTTGTTTGCATTTTGGTGCTGGAGCCGAGATGCTGTTTGAAGGGGTACAGCAGCGCTACGGATTTGAAAAAAAGGAAAACAGGACGAAAAAGGGCCGTTTTTGGCTTAGTGCCCCAATCGCAAACAAGCTCTAAAATAAGCAAAAGATGAACGTTACCCGGCATTTGACCAGCACGCAAAATCCTACTATCAAAAACGTGGCACTACTGGGCTCCAAGTCCCGGGAACGCTGGGTGCAACGGCGCTTCGTGGCAGAAGGCATCCGGGAGGTAGGCCTGGCACTAAAGAACAACTTCGAGGCGGAGGCTTTATTTTTTGATGAAAAGGTCACGCCTGCTGGCCAGATTGAAGCGCTGTTGCAACAATCAGGTGGCACTTCCGCAGAGGTAGTATCCGTGACAGCACCTGTTTTTGAAAAAATAGCCTACCGGAGTGGCGTGCCAAACGTGGTAGGGGTTTTCAGGCAAAAGCATTTCCCGCTTGAAAGCCTGACACTGACTGCGAATCCACTCCTGCTTGTATTGGAAAATGTCGAAAAGCCCGGCAACCTGGGAGCCATACTCCGCACGGCCGACGCCGCTGGTGCAGATGCTGTGTTCGTCTGTGATCCTCAAACGGAAATTTTCAACCCAAACGCTATCCGGGCAAGTCTGGGAGCGGTGTTCACAGTTCCGGTAGTTGCGCTCTCCTCCGCAACGGCTGCCGACTGGCTGAAAAGCAAGGGCATCCGAGTGCTCGCCACCTGGCTGGAAGCGACAAAATCTCTCTACGCCAGCGACCTGACCCTGCCCCTGGCATTTGTCCTCGGCGCAGAAGCCACCGGCATTTCCTCTGTCTGGGTGGAACGGGCCAACGAGCACATCATCATCCCCATGTCGGGGCAGGTGGACTCGCTGAATGTCTCCACTTCCGCAGCAATTGTATTGTTTGAAGCCGTCCGGCAGCGCAGCACTGTTTCATAAACCCTCTGGATTTGTGATTTCTATTTTTCACTTCCAGTCATCTACTCATTTTTACTGCCTGCCTATATCCTTTTTCGTTTTGCGCCGAACTTTTCACCTTAGCACCAGAAAAATCGTTTTTCTGTATTTCTTAGCGAATGAATGAATGTAAATGGAGGACGCTGAACGCAGCGCCCTCCATTTTTTTTTAGGAATACCAGACAAGACCTCAACTATTTTACCTGCCAAGCTATTTCAAAGATTGGGCTTTTGTTAAGCAAACTCAGCAACTATGCAGGGTCGAAGAAAAAATTTCATTCTTTCTTCTTCCTGCCACAATTTGAGACTGCCTCATAAGTCAAACCGCCACCTGCTATTAATTATCAAGCTCCAACAATACTTACTACGCATGTTTACAGGAATCATTGAGGCCACAGGGCAGATACAAAAGATAAAGAAAGAAGGCAGCAACGTCCATTTCACCATTGGCTCACCAATTTCCTCTCAGTTAAAAATAGATCAGAGCGTATCGCACAACGGGGTCTGCCTGACGGTGGTGGCACTGGGTGAAAGCACGCACACCGTCACTGCCATTGACGAAACGCTGAGGCGCAGCAACCTCGGCGATTTAAAGGAAGGGGATTTTGTCAATCTCGAACGGGCCATGCAGGCAAATGGCCGCCTGGACGGCCACATCGTGCAGGGGCACGTGGACGCCACGGGAAGCTGCACAGCGGTAGAAGTGCTGGACGGCAGTTGGGTGTTTCATTTTGCGTATGACTTTCAGCCGGAGTACCTGCTGGTGGACAAAGGCTCTGTCACCGTCAACGGCGTGAGTTTGACGGTAGTGAAGCCAGCAGAAGAGAAGAGCAGGAGAGCGCATTTTTCCGTGGCCATCATTCCTTACACGCACGAAAACACTAATTTTAAAACTCTGAAGCCAGGCTCCAGGGTCAATTTAGAATTTGACATCATTGGAAAATACGTAGCGAAGTATCTCGCCTTGTATCGGGTTTCCTGAAAAAGGTGATCGCTGCTACTTCAGAGCATGCAGGGGATTTGGCCACGTAGCCAAATCCCCTGCATGCTCTGACAGAAGGCATTTTTTCAAGGAGTTGGATTTTAAAAAAGCCTCCCAATGCCAGGCGGGATAGTCAACCTCCCCCTTCCCCCTCGTTGGGCATCTTTTCCTGCTGCTGCAAATAATTTTACCTGGCCAAATAATCCCTTGGCGGAGCGATGAAAAAACTCACCATGCCCAGGACGTTGTTCGAGGATTTTAACTCGTAATTAATGCGTTCGGGGAGGTCTCTGGCTTCGGACTTCAGTTTAAAGGAATAGCCGCATTTCACCTGAATCCAGGTCCAGCCTGCCAGTTGCCGGTAAAAGGTAACGACGGCATCCAGGGAGCTGCGCTTATAGTGGTAGGGAGCTTTTTCCACGCCATTGACGACGTAGGGATTGCTGGTAGGCTCGTACACCATCATGGCATACGTCTGGCTGGAAAATTCGGTCCCTGCGAGGAGCATGCTCTGTTCGCTGAAGTTATACCTGAGTTTAATGCTCGTGGGCAGGGTCATTTCAAGTCCCCAGTGCTCGTCGAAGGTCTGGTTATAAAAGCCGAAAGGCACAACAGAGTTATTTTTAAAGCCCTTGTTCACCAGCAGGCCGATGCCGTATTCGAGGTGGTCGCTTTTTTTAATGCCAAAGACGCTGGCCAGGCGATAGACAGCAAAGCGGTTGTTAATGGTGGCGAAGGTTTTATAATCGCCCTGCCAGTTGGCGCTGAGGCGAAAAGAGGTGTAGTATTTTTCATTGATAGGGCAAACGGCGTAGGCGGCGATTCCTGTATTTTTCAGATCGGTTTCGTTAAGGCGTCTGAAAAGAGGGTAGTTTTCGGGAATTATTTTGTCGAAATGGTAGCGCTCCAGGGTGTATTTAAGGCCAATGAGGAATTTGAAAACGGGAGAGTTGATGACGGGAATTTTCAGTTGGGCATCAAAACGCTCATCCCGCCTTACTTTGCTGGACATCTGTGTTTCGGGCGACCGCAGTTTGTAGTTGCCGTTAAATGAATAGGTGAAAGCCGCCCCTTTGCCTGGGGCACTGTTGCTCACACCTGGCTTGCAGAGGCCGGTGTTGGTCTCAATTACAGTGTTGCTGACGTCCACCTGGGCATGGGTTATCAATACAACAAACAACCAGACAGGAGTACAAAGTATTTTTCTCATAAAAAGAGCTGTGTTTTCGCAAACTGTATTTCTCTGCCATTATTAAGCCAGAGCAAACAAAATTACAATGTTTATTAATTAAATAGGGAACTATTTTGCAACCACTGTGTGGCACATTCTTTTATCAGGGTTAAAAAAAGCTTGACTGCATAAGAGGTTGCAGGAGGAAGGAAGGAAGGAAGGAAAACTTTCGATTTCCTCCCAAGAACATCCTCTGTTTAGTTAGAGCATGTTGGGAGGGATGGTCACCTAGCTAAAAACGGCCCTTTTTCGCTTGCTTTTTACCTTTTTTCAACTCCGTAGGGAGGATGCTGTGCCACTTCAAAAAGCTAAAGACCAGATAAAAAATTGCTCGTTTTCAGATGCTATTTGGATTGGGCTGCCGGAGATAAAATGACACCTTATTTCCGACACGTTCCTAAACTCCATTCAAACAGCATCTCGGCTCCAGCACGAAAACCCCAACATGCTCTTACAAAAAAACAAGGCAGCAAGGCCTTTCATTTTTCAAATAGGTACCGCAGGGGTTTGGGAAAGGCATTTTTTCTGATTTGAAGAAAAGGGACCGGGTGTCCGCCAAAGCTGCGAAAAAAGTGTTCGACCGGTTCGATCATTGAGCCTTCAAAATCAATCACTTCGATATCTGTTCCCGCCTGTTCAATCAAATACCACAAAGCAAGCGATCCTGCTCCCAGGTGGTTCAGCTCCTGGTTGGCAGCGCTGAAAAGGTTAATGCACCTACTTCCCCAGGTCACGCGGATCAAGCCTGCGTGCAACCTGTCCTGCTCGTCCCGGACTTCCACCACTGTGCCTGCTCCTTGTGCTTTCAGGGCGGAGCAAAGGCGGGTCAATGCGTCGTAATCCAAGGGGTAGGCATTTTTTTTCCTGCTGAGTTCTATGAGGCTGCCGGCATCTTCGGCTTCGACGACCCGCAATCCGCTCCGGCGGGCCTTATTTATTTTGTTTTGCCTGCTCTGGCTTAGATTTTTGAAAAGCATTTGCTTGTCGGCTTCGTTTTTCAGCCAATACGAATAGCGGGTGTGCAGCTCGCAGCCGGCCCAGAAAAACGGCTGCGGGTAGTCAAACTGGGGAGCAAAATTGAGATTGAACAGCATTACCCTCTCTGGAATGGCAGCAATTACGGCATTGACCAGCCGCTTTTTCAGAGCGAATTCCCGTTCGTTTTTTTTGTCTTTAAAATTAGCGAAAAAAATGCCGGTGTACTGGCACAGGGGCGGGTTGAAAATGTAAGAAATGCCATACTTGACAGACACCTTTACCGGCATTACCGCCATTAACTGCTGCCGGTAGTAGATCACAATCCCCTGCCACCCGGGCCAGACAGCATCCAGGTACCAGGTACATCCATAAGCTGCGCTCTGGGGCGAATTTGCAATAAAGGTATTCCACTCGGCGTCATGGATAGCATCCCGCCTCAGGCATTGAGCCGCCAAATCCGGATCTTTTGCTGGCCTCATAGACTGAAAAGATTTCCCGCAATGTTAGGATTTATAATTCGAAAATCAGGTGCTGGCAGGAAGTTCGTCCCCGGGCTGGGGCTTGGAAGGTTCGCATACTTCCCGGACAATGGATATCAGGTCAAGGTGGGATTTTAACAATTGCTCCGTGACGCCGTAGAGCTGCTCGAATTGTTCTTTAGCAAAGCGCAGCTTTTCCTCAGGCTCATCTATGTCTTTGGTTTTCAGGCGAAAAAGGCAGTGCAAGCCTCGTACAGCCTGGTCAAAATCCTCGGCTTCTTTGGAAAAATGCCCGATAGAAGGCATGCTGCTGTGCATGAAGCCGTTTTGATGCCGCAGCGTTGCTCCTTCGTAGTTGTCGTTATCCTGGAGGTTGGAATGGGTGAGGTCAAAGACAGAGACTTTAAAAAGGCGGGATAATTTGACCAGGTTGCAGATTTTCGGCTCGGCAGTACCGTTTTCGTAGGAGGCGATATTGCCCCGATTGAGGCCAATTCTTTCTCCCAGCTCTTCCTGGCTCCATTTGAACCTCTTCCTGAGTGCCCGCAGGTTTTCAGGAAGCAAAAAGCCTGAATCTATGTTTAAAAAATCCATCATAAACATCTTTTTTTTTACAACACTCGAAATTCTATGCCCGTTTGTAGAAAAAACTTACAATTCTGGAAGGGGGATCTCTACTTTTGAAATTGACTTGATAACAGTTTTGCCATTATAAAAGTTTAACCAACTTAAAACCATGTTAAAAAACATTTAAAAACGTCAAGAATTTGTCTAAATAGAAAAAAGCTTTTGCAAAGGAGGTTTATTACCGTTAATTTTGTAAAGGAATTTGACAAAACAATTTTTACATCCATAAAAAACGCCATCATGGAATTCAATATAAATAATCAACTGGAAAAAGTCAGCCCTTCGCTGAGGGCCTTTTCACTAAAACTCACTGGCAATGAATCAGATGCAAATGATTTGTACCAGGATACCGCTTTGAGGATTATCTCCAACGCAGACAAATACCAACCCAACACGAACTTCAAAGCCTGGGCAGTAACTATCATGCGGAACATTTTCATCAACAACTACCGCAAGAAAATCCGCCGTGGCACCATCCTCGACCAGACGCCGAATAACTACTACATCAACTCCGGCACCCAGACCATCGAAAACGATGGCGAGACGTACATGGCTTACAAAGAGCTGCTGAGAATGGTGAGCGCACTACCCGAAGACTTCAAGCGCCCCTTCTGGATGGCTTACAAAGGCTACAAGTACGACGAGATAGCCGAGAAACTCGAAGCGCCGCTTGGTACGATCAAGAGCCGCATTTTCTTCGCCCGCAGGAAGCTTCAGAAAATGTACGAAGAAGCCGGACGCGCAAGAGCATAAGGGTATATTGGGAGTTGAGTGCTTGAGCCAAGATGCTGTTTGAAGTTGCGTAGCATCATTACGGAGTTGAAAAAAGGTAAAAAGCAAGCGAAAAAGGGCCGTTTTTAGCCAAGTGGCCAAATGCTGAACATACTCGTGGTCCAAGAACAAATAATTTAATCAAGCGTTAACTGAAATGCCCCGGTGAATTTGCCGGGGCATTTCCTTTTTTTGCCTCCTTTTTAAGGGGTGGAAGGGAGGGGTAAAATCCCAACCTCCTTCCAATGCAAGACACGGTTAAATCCTTGTCCTTTTCAGATCCGTTACGAGCCACTCCCATTGACCCGTCATCAGAATTGATTTTTTATGAAGAACACAACTAAAGAAAACTGGATCATCATCCTGGCTTTTGGCATCATTTACATCGTCTGGGGATCTACTTACCTTGCCAACTGGTATGCCATTCAGGACATCCCTCCGCTGCTCATGTCGGGCAGCCGATTTTTTACAGCAGGCATCATTTTGTACTCGTTAGGGCAGCTCTTTGGCCAGTCGAAAGGCACTTGGACGCACTGGAAGAATGCCAGCATCAGCGGAGTAATGTTTCTCGCAACCGGCACAGGAGCCATGATCTGGGCCGAGCAATTCATCGCCTCCGGCATGTTGGCCCTCATGGCGGCCTTCCAGCCGCTGCTCATCATCCTGCTAATCTGGCAGATGGACGGCAGGAAGCCCTCGAACAGAGCCATCGCCGGAACGGTGCTGAGCCTGATAGGCATGGGGTTTCTCGTGGCACAGGATCAGTTTATCTCCGATAAAAAAACGCTCATCGGGTTGGGTGTCGTTTTCCTCAGTCTGCTCTCCTGGGGCATTGCCTCCATCCGGGTAGCCAAACTTGACATGCCCTCCTCCAAACTCCAGGGTGCGGGCATGCAAATGCTCACCGGCGGGGCCGTTTTGCTGCTGGCCGGTGTGGTCACGGGCGAAACGGGCAGACTGGATCTCGCTGCAATCACTCCGCGCGGAATGTGGTCCTGGATTTTCCTGGTGCTGCTCGGCTCTATCGTCGCATTTTCTGCCTTCAATTACCTTTTGGTAAAATCTACTCCCGACAAGGTTGCCACCGCCACCTACGTCAATCCGGTGGTCGCTATGCTGTTGGGTTGGGGCCTAAACAATGAAGAAATCACCAACCAGTCCCTCTTTGCCGCCCTACTGCTGCTCGTCGGCGTGGTTTTCATCAATACCCGCATGAAGTTTTTTAAAAAATTCAGACTGGGGCGGCCTCATCCCATTGCCTCGCTCATCCCCGAGTTGGAAGAAGGCGTCAAAGACGTGGAAATCCAGTTGGAGAAACCCGAGCCAGGAGCCATCGCCCGCATCTGGCAGGGTAAAACAAGCGCAGCTACGACACAGGAATATGTGGAACTTGCCAAGCAGTTTTGTGTCAAAACGGCTATCGCTACACCTGGCAACCTCGGCGTCACCGTGTTGCACCGGACGGACGGCGATATCACTTACCACACTTTTGTTTCATTCTGGAAAAACATGGACGCCGTCAAGCGCTACGCCGGAGAAGACTACCAAAAGCCCGTCTTTTTTGTAAACGAACAGGCTTTGTTGCTGGAATCCCAGGGCCAGGTAGAGCACCGGGTCGTGCAGTAAAAACGGCAGGCAGGCCAGGCCAATCACTCCAGGCCGATAATCTTCCTGTTCAATTCCTCATCAGGTACTCCGCCGGCAAAGTCGTCGAAGGCCTTTTTCGTCACTTCGATAATGTGGTTTTTAATAAAAGGGGCCCCTTCCCTGGCGCCCTGTTCGGGCGATTTGATGCAACACTCCCACTCCAGCACTGCCCAGCCATCGTAGTCGTATTGCGACAATTTGCTGAAGATGCTTTTAAAATCAACCTGCCCATCGCCTAAGGAGCGGAAGCGACCGGGGCGGTCCACCCAGGCCTGGAATCCGCCATAGACGCCACTGCGCCCCGAAGGGTTAAACTCGGCGTCTTTGACGTGAAACATTTTGATGAACTCGTGATAAATGTCAATGTAGGCCAGGTAATCAAGCTGTTGTAAAACGAAGTGGCTGGGATCGTACAAGAGGTTGGCCCGCGGGTGCTGCCCTGTAGCCTCCCGGAAAAGCTCAAAGGTGACGCCGTCGTGCAGGTCTTCGCCGGGATGTATCTCGTAGCACACGTCCACGCCTGCTTCATCAAAGGCGTTGAGGATGGGCAGCCAGCGTCCAGCCAGCTCCCGGAAGCCCGTCTCCACGAGGCCTTGCGGGCGCTGTGGCCAGGGGTAAACGGTGTGCCAGAGCAAGGCTCCACTGAACGTAGCGTGCACCTCTATATCCAGGTTGCGACTAGCCCTTGCTGCCCATTTGAGCTGCTGCACAGCCCATTCGGTGCGAGCTTTAGGGTTGTTGCGGTATGGGGCAGGCGCAAACACGTCGAAGCCCAGGTCATAGGCAGGATGCACGGCAACTAATTGCCCCTGCAGGTGTGTGGACAATTCGGTGATCTGTACGCCACAAGCCTCGACTTTGCCCTTGAGTTCGTCGCAGTAGGTTTTGCTCTCCGCAGCCTTTTGCAGATCAATGCAACGGCTGTCCCAGGTCGGGATTTGTACGCCAGCATAGCCAAGTCCGGCTGCCCAGCGGCAGATGTTTTCTAATGAATTGAAGGGCGCTTCGTCGCCAAGAAATTGAGCCAAAAAAATTGCAGGACCTTTGATAGTTCTCATATCCAGATAGTTATTTGTCGTTTGTTCAAAAAATGACCGCTGCTCAGCGGGAGGTGCTTTGGGGCAAAAATTCAAAATTCATTCCCTCACACCAACTGGTTCGAGGGAAGATGAGAAAAAAATGATGCGCCACGAATTACGGAATTATTTTGAAAATGGCAGGCATGGGAAGAAGAGCTTTTACGCTTAAAATTAAATCTGGGGTCTGTAGCGCATGATCTTCTCCTAAGAGCTTGTTTGCGATTTGGCCACTTGGCTAAAAAACGGCCCTTTTACGCCACTTTTCTCCCCCTTTTTTCCGTTCCGTAGCGCTGCTACGCAACGGAAAAAAGGAGAAAAATTGACGAAAAATTGCTCGTTTTCAGATGCTGTTGGGGTTGGGTTCTGCCGGAGATAAAAAGACACCTTTTTAGCCAAGTGACCAAAACGCAAACAAGCACTTAAAAAACCGGGCATGGGCCAAATCTCCTGAGCTGCATAGCCGATGTTTTCGTGTACGCCACTAAATTTCCAGGTTCAAATTCCAGATTTTACCTACATTCCCACGATTTTTACAGCCCTGCGATAGGACTTGTTTTTTTGGAAGGCCCCCTCCGTTTCCACTTGGCAAGACTCCTTCCGGCTGGCTGCATTTTTTTTAAAAACGAAATTGCTTGCTGCTGGGGTGGCTTTGCAAAAGGAGAGGCAAGATTCCTCTTCTCTTCCCCACTCTCCGAAGTAGTTATTTAAAAAAGCAAAACTAACGAAATGGAACAAGTCAAACGCCTTCAGTCCCTTGACGTCTTCAGGGGGCTAACCATGGCCTTCATGGTACTTGTCAACTGCCCCGGCAACTGGGAAACCACCTACCGCATGCTGCTCCACGCAAATTGGCATGGCAACACTCCCACCGACGAAGTGTTCCCGTTTTTTCTTTTCATCGTAGGCATTGCCATCACCTTTTCGCTCACCAAGCGCAAGGCAGCGGGCGAAAACGTCTATCGGAAAATCCTGACCCGGACGCTATGGATTGTAGGCATCGGCATCCTGCTCAACGGCGCCCCCCACTTCGACCTGGCAACCTGGCGCATCCCCGGTGTGCTCACCCGCATCGGCATTGTCTATGGCATCACTGCTCTTCTCTTTATGAAAACCAGTGCTCGTCAGCAATTCTGGATTGCCCTGGGGTGTCTGCTTGCCTACTGGGCCTTGCTGACGCTGGTGCCTGTACCCGGCCTGGGCTATGCAACGCTCGAAGAAGGGAAGGATCTGGGTGCCTGGCTCGACCGGCTGCTGCTTAGCGGCCACCTCTACAGCCAGACCGTCATCTACGACCCGGAAAGCATCCTGGGGACTATTCCCTCCGTAGCAACCTGCCTGGCCGGCGTGCTGACAGGCTACTGGATTCGGAAAAAAACCGGCGACCTGGAAAAGTGGTCGGCCATGTTTGCCGTGGGCTTTCTGCTGTTCTTGCTGGGGCTGCTCTGGGGCGAGTCTTTCCCTATCAACAAAAAACTGTGGACGAGCAGCTACGTGCTGTACCACAGCGGCCTGGCGCTGCTCACCCTCGCCACGATCTGGTGGTTAGTGGACGTAAAAAAATACGACGGCTGGATCAAGCCCTTCGTCTGGCTCGGCATGAACCCCCTGGCAATTTACATCACCCACGAGGTCATTGCGATTTTACTCTGGGCTATCCCCATCGGCAATACGCCTGCCTACCGTTGGCTTTACGAAAATGCCTTCCACTCCTGGCTGAGTCCGTACAATGCCTCACTGGCGTTTGCCCTCTTCATGGTAGCTATTAACACCCTGATTGCCTGGGCCTTGTACAAAAACAAAGTTTTCATCAAAGTGTAAACACAACCGGAGTTGCCATGAAACGACGCCACTTTTTTTCAAAAGCCTTAAAAAGCAGCGCAGTTGCTGCCGCAACGCTGTACCTGCCAGGCTGTGAATTAAAGCCCGCCACCGGGCACGAAGACCTGACCTTCGACCCGGCGGAAAAAACCATTGCCGACATGCAGTCCGCGATGGAAAGCGGCCGGCTCAGCGCCCGCAGCCTCGTCGAAATTTACCTGCGCCGCATCGAGGCGATTGACCGGAGCGGCCCCTCGCTCAACTCAGTCATCGAAGTGAATCCCGAAGCCCGGGCCATTGCAGAGGCTCTTGATGCGGAGCGAAAGGCAAAAGGCTCACGCGGCCCTCTGCACGGCATCCCAGTGCTGCTCAAAGACAATATTGACACAGCAGATAAAATGCACACCTCTTCAGGCTCGCTGGCGCTGGCCGGTTCCACCCCGCCGCAAGACGCCTTCCTCGTCACTCGGCTGCGGGCGGCAGGTGCGGTTATTTTAGGAAAAACCAACCTGAGCGAATGGGCTAACTTTCGTTCCACTCGCTCCTCCAGCGGCTGGAGCAGCCGGGGCGGGCAGACGCGCAATCCCTACGTGCTCGATCGAAGCCCCTGCGGCTCCAGCTCTGGCTCAGGTGTAGCTGTGGCCGCCAATCTCTGCGCCGCAGCAGTGGGCACGGAGACCGACGGCTCCATCATCTGCCCCTCAGCAATGTGTTGCTTGGTAGGAATCAAGCCAACGGTAGGGCTGGTGAGCCGAAGTGGCATCATCCCCATTTCCCACACGCAGGACACAGCAGGTCCCATGGCCCGAACGGTAAGAGACGCCGCTCTTCTGCTCAACGCCCTGGCAGGGCACGACCCTGCCGACTCCGCAAGCAGGCAACGACAAGTAGTGGATTACACAAAATCACTGGTCGAAGACGGCTTGCAAGGTGCCCGCTTAGGTATCGCCCGCTTTGCAATGGGTGTACATGAAAAAGTGGATGAGGTCATGGAAGCTGCTTTCGAAGTGCTGAAAAAACAAGGTGCTACCCTGATTGACCTGGAAGAACTGATTCCCGAAAACTTTGGCGATGCAGAGTTTGAAGTGCTGCTCTACGAGCTCAAAGACGGCCTGAACGCCTACTTTGCCTCCCTGGGCAGCAAGGCTCCCGTCCGCTCGCTCGACGAGTTGATTGATTTTAACAAAAAAAACAAGGACAAAGCAATGCCCTACTTCGGGCAGGAGATTTTTGAGATGGCGCAAAAAAAGGGCGACTTGTCAGAGAAGGCTTACCTCGACGCACTGGCCAAATGCAAAAATATCACGGGGACGAAAGGCATTGACCAGGCTTTGCAGCAATACCGCCTCAACGCCATCATCGCCCCATCGGATGCGCTGCCTTGGAGCATAGACCTCCTCAACGGCGACCACTACCTGATGGGGGGCAGGGCGAGTTATTCACCAGCGGCAGTGGCTGGCTATCCAAACATCACAGTTCCGGCGGGCTTTGTCCATGAGTTGCCCGTAGGCCTATCGTTTTTTGGCGGGGCCTACAGCGAGGCAGCTCTCATCAGGCTGGCTTACGGCTTCGAACAGGTGACGAAAGTGCGTAGAGCACCCAGGTATTTACCAGCCTTTATGGAAAAGTAGCCGTCCTTCAATCGCCAAATTCTCTTGTCAAGGCCTTCAGGTCAACATTTCCTCCAGAGAGGATGACACCTATCCTTTTGCCTTTGAGCGATTCTCTTTCTTTAAAAACAGCGGCTAAAGGCACGGCTCCCGAAGGTTCCACCACGATTTTCATGCGCTCCAAAAGCAGGCGCATAGCAGCGACGATTTCGCTGTCTTGTACGCGGACGATTTTTTCCACCAGGTTTTGAATTATGGGGAAGGTCAGGTCGCCGAGCGAAGTGCGCAGGCCGTCGGCGATGGTTTGGGGGTTGGTTTGGGGGAGGATGTACCCAGCGCGTTTAGACTGCCAGGCATCGTCGGCTCCCCGGGGTTCAGCGGCAATCACTCTTGTTTCAGGAGAAAAGAAATGGGCGGCAAGGGCTGTTCCACCGATGAGGCCGCCACCGCCAACCGGAGCGATGAGGAAGTGGAGAGTTTCAATTTCTTCGAGCAACTCCACGGCAGCGGTACCTTGCCCCAGGATGACGTTTTCCTGATTGAAGGGGTGCAGGAAAGTAGCCCCGGTGCGCTCTACGACCGCTCTCAGGGTGTCTTCCCGGGCTTGCAATGAGGGTTCACATTCGATTATCGTACCGCCGTAGTCCTGCACGGCAGCTTTTTTCACGGCGGGCGAATCAGCAGGCATAACGATGTAAGCTTTCACGCCGAGCAGTTTTGCGGCGAGGGCCAGCACCTGGGCGAAATTGCCGGAAGAGTGGGTGGCTACGCCTTTGCGCCGGCGTGCGTCATCGAGGCAGAGGATGGCATTGGCTGCTCCTCTCATCTTGAAGGCACCCATTTTCTGGAAGTTTTCACATTTAAAAAAAAGCGAGGCTCCGCTCATTCTGTCCAACGTTTGGCAAGTAAGCACCGGCGTGCGGTGGATGTAGGGCTGAATGCGCCGGTGAGTTTTGAGCAGGGCGTCCTTTGTCCAATGGTGGTACGCTGCTGCTCCGGTTGGCAGTTCCATTTCAGGATAAGATTATCCCGGAGGCTTTCCTGATGCAGCCAACGAAGGAGAGAACTTCATTCATCCTTCTTCAGTGGCATGCTCCGGGTAGTTATCTCGACAGTTTGTACAGTTGGTCCAGGTTGGGGGAAAGGATAATTTCGGTGCGTCTGTTTTTAGCTTTGTTTTCCTCGGTAGTATTTGGCACGAGGGGGTGGTGCATTCCGCGGCCTGCTGCTGTCAGTCGGTCAGGTGCCACGCCGTTGATGGCGAGTATCTTGACGACCGACGTGGCCCTTCGGTTGCTAAGGTCCCAGTTGTAATCTACGCTGCCGGCGTTGTCGGTATGGCCTTCGACGATGACCTCGATGTTGGGGTTGTCGCTGAGGGCTTTGGCGAGCAGGGCCAGGGCTTCTACGCCTTTGGGGTCAACCTGATCGCTACCTGGTTTGAAGAGCAGTTTCTGGCTAAGTAGGAGGTGGATTTTGCCGTCGCGTTCTTCCTGTGCCAGGTCGGAGATGTCAAAGTTGCGCAGGGCATTGTTGAGGCTGAGACGAAGCTGGTTCATCTGGGCTTCTTTTTCGGCCATCAGTTTTTCCAGCTCGGCGACACGCTGTTCCCGGCTGGACAGGTCCATCTTCATGGATTCCATGCTGTAACTCTGGAGGCCGATGGTCCGCTCAAGGCCTTGAAGCTGGCGCTCCTGGGTCTGTAAAGCATCCATACTGTTGGCCATTTGCCGATCAAAAGCTGTTTTGTCATTAGAATAGGCTGCCAGGAGTTTGGAGTTTTCACGAGCCGCTTCCTCGAAGCGCTTTGAAAGCTCCTGGTTGTACTCTTTTATCCTCATCAGCTCGGTTTTCTGCAGTTCGTGGCCCGTCTTGAGCTGCTGCAACTGGATGTTTGCAACTCTGAGTTTATCCTTAAGATCTTCATTTTGCTGCTGCACTGTTTTGAGGTTTTCGTACTCGGTGCGGAAGTGGTCGCGAGCATTTTTCATGTCCTTGTACTTGGGCATGGAGACGCAGCCTGCTCCCAGCAGGGCAATACAGGGCAGGCAGATCAGTAAGTTCTTGATTTTCATAGGAATATTTATTGTACCTATTTTAGGAGTTGTTTGAATTTAGCTCACCGGCTAAAAAGTTGTCTTTTTCTTGCTGGCAGCCAAATCCGAACAGCTTCTTAGAGCTTGTTTGCGATTTGGTCACTTGGCTAAAACGCAAACAAGCTCTTAGCAGGGAGTATTATTTGGAAAAAATTTCAATTTTCCCCCTAAATCCAAATTGTGGGAGGAGGAAGAAAAAATTTCATTTTTTCTTCCTCCTCCCACCTCCTCCTAAGTATTTTTTTTTGACGAAACATTGCAAAGGTAAAAGTTTTGTGATTTTCCCCGCTGCACTCCTCCGCAGGGATTTTGTGTTTTGAATTTTCAGGTAAAAGACTTCTTTGGAGACTTCTTTCTTTGAATATCGTTTAGGCCCTGCTAAATTTGCCATGCTATGCTGGCAGTACCTCATTGCCAGCATGGTTTTTGAAAAAAAAGATTAGTCTAACCAAACCAGGGTTGGGGTTTAGGCACAGCACATTTGCAAAGTCCACGCGCATTGAAAGGCTGTTTGTTAAAGCATGTTGGAGTTTTGAGAAGTGCCGCCAACCACCAACCCGGTGCACTAAATTTATTTTTTGATATGGCAATCATGATAACTGACGAGTGCATTAACTGTGGAGCCTGTGAGCCAGAGTGTCCAAACAATGCCATCTACGAAGGAGGTATTGAATGGGCAATCACCGACGGTACTACCGTACAGGGAATGTACGAGTTGGAAGATGGTTCTATGACCGATGTGAACGAAAGACATAGCCCTATCTCCGACGATTATTACTACATTGTACCCGATAAATGTACTGAGTGCGTAGGATTTCACGAAGAGCCTCAATGCGCTGCAGTCTGTCCGGTGGATTGCTGCGTACCTGATCCGGAGCGCCGGGAGTCGAACGAAGTTTTACTGGCTCGCAAAGAGCGCCTGCACCCATAACCCCTCTCTGGAGGTCTTGCAGGGTCACTAGCCGCAAGGCGTGGCTTTCATCCAAAGCAAAGCAGGCTCTTTGCTGCTAAAGATTTAGTTTTCATAGCTTTAGATTTTTGCAGCTCATTTGCCGTGGCAAATGGGCTTTTTTGTCTGCCGGAAAATTGAGGAAAAAACCACACTACTGGACATTTTTAAAAAGCACATGATTTTTCGAGGGCAAAACCCTGAGTATATTTGATGAAATCCATAAAACGAAAACATTTTGCGGCCAGCCTTGCCAGCCCCTCCCTGAATATCAAGACTTCCGGTGACTCACTCCCATCTTTATAGAGTTGGGCCTTGATTTGCTTCCTTCTCTTCCAGCTTTCCATGATTGCCAATAGGTAGGCGGTCTCGCCACTATGGCCATCATCAACAGGTTTTTGCCGGTGTTCTTCAGGTTCAGTTCCTCCAGGTTGTAGCCGTTCGTCTTAGAGCTTGAAAAGGCATTCTATTTTCCAGCGCTTGGCGTACAGGGCGGCGGCCTTGCGGGCATTGCCCAGGGTGGTCAGGAAAATCAGGATGGGCTCCTGGCGCTCCCTGCTTTGGGTTGGGCACCATCA
>WBZO01001591.1_pt1 | contig 34415 bp, 26 predicted proteins | sample 5204261 | NCBI WGS metagenome assembly WBZO01 (sample SAMN12412400, study PRJNA552823) | activated sludge metagenome | isolation source: activated sludge from anammox sidestream of wastewater treatment plant... | place: USA: North Carolina | collected 2017-09
CGCTGGGGTATCTGACGCCAGCGGAATTCGAGGCGCAGTGGCGTGAGCAACAAAAAGCTGCTGCGACCCCAAGAAAAAAGAGCTAAAGTGTGTCCAGTTTTAGGGGACCATTACAGTCGTTTAGTGATTTGCCGGCAAGAGAGTTGCTCGTCCCTGGCCGCGCGATAGATTGAACGCACGACTTCCGCTTCAGTCAGCTCGATCACCACCTGCAGCGCCGAGCCGGGCTTTCTCCAAGCGGCCACGACGCATTCGTTCGGCAATCTGAACGCGCTCGTAATCGGGGATCATGCCTTACATCTGGGTCAGCAGTTTTCCCTGCGGGGTATCGCCAAAGGGGTTCTGAAGAAAGATCAGTTGTGTATTGAGGTTCTCGAACTCCGCGACGAGAAACCACTGATGCGCATAGTCGCGCGCGAGCCGGTCAGGTGAGAGAACCACGACGGCATCGAATTCGCCGCGTTGCGCGCAGTCGCGCAAACGATCCAGCGCAGGGCAATCGAGTCGCGCGCAGCTGACGCCTTCATCGAGGAATTCATGCTCAGGCAACAAACTCCAATTCTGTTGCTGAATGTGCTGTTTGAATATCCGGACTTGTGAGGCGATCGTACCCTCCTGTTGCTGATTGAGAGTCGAGAATCCGGCATAAATCGCTACTTGCATTGTTTGCCTGCTCATGTTCGAGAATGATCTTGACCGCCCGCAGCAGAGGCTCTCGCTGAAGAGCGTCTGCGACAGATAGTTGTTGACGAATGCGCAGGTGTTTCATCGTTCACCTCTGCCGTGGAATTTTGGCGGAGAGCGGATGGTGGAAGCGAATCAAGAGACCGCTTTCGCGGCCCTCGTTTCAGCTTGAATACCTGTGTCCGGAACCCCATGTCAATTTTTTTATGGGTTGTGACTGCCACATCGAACTGATCTTCTGGGCTTGGAAACACACGCTGGGCGGCCTCCATCTGATCAATCTGAGAGAAGACGGAATCGTTGAGCCGGGGCTTTCAAGTTCCCTGGCGATTGCTTCGTAGATCGCTCAGACTCTGCGCTAATTGCTTGGCTCAAAGTTTTTTGTTCTATCTCAAAGAGCGTCAGGCTCTGAAAACCTGATCTATTTATTTCTATTCCGAACACTTCTGATTGACAACCGTCAGTTATATATTTACTATTGCACTGTCTTGAAAACGACTTTCAAAGTCACAGTAATTTTTACATACGAGTGAGGCTTAATGAGTAAGAAGTCTAAGTGTTGTAATAGTTATAAGAGAAAAGGTAAGGCTTGCAAAAATTGTCCTCTAATCAAGTGAGTCGAGTGCCTTATTTTACTCTACAAATGTGAAAGCCTCCGACGCTGCAACGCCGAAGGCTTCATCGCAAAACCAACCCGGTCTGTCCCTGAAACATCGCGAGTGGTTTGCGGGCGCATCCTAGCACGCCGCCGCGAATAAATCATATCTGCTTCATCGCGGAATTTTGGTGTGATAAGGAGGCCTCAATTGAATTCACCCGGCTTTCTCTTTTCGTGGCGCAGTTTTACCTCATCACTGCCGGGCCTGATCATCTCAGTATTCCTACTCTATACTGTTCCCGCGCTCTTCGCTCAGACGAACGACACTGGAACTATCTTACGCGGACGCGTTAATGACGTAGCAGGGGCTGCGTTGACCGGCGCTTCGGTCACACTCAACAATCTGAGTACCGGCCTCGAACGCGTTGTAATCACGGATTCCAATGGTAATTTCGCCTTCGCTGTTTCAAACAAGGGGCGTTATCGCCTGGTGGTCAGCGCCGTTGGATTCGCTCCGGCGTATCGTGAAATTGAAAGCGTCGCTTCCTCTTCGCTCGACTTCGCGCTCGAACCGGCCGCGCTGGCCGACAAGGTCACGGTCGTTTCAGGCTCGCGCCAGGAAGAGTTGCGGGAGAGCCTCAATACCAAGGTTGATGTCATCAGCCGCAATCGAATCCGCGACACCGGATACGAATCGGTGGCCGAAGTGCTGCAGGAATTGCCCGGTGTTGTCACCCGACGCGGTACTCAAGGCGCGGGCGCGGCAGGCGAGCAAATTCAGGGCATTGATTCGCGCCAGGTGCTGACGCTCTTCGATGGCCAGCCGGTCATCGGCGCTAAAGGCGTTAAGCGCGGCGCGATCAACCTGGACCGCCAGTCGGTCAACACGATCGAGCGCATTGAGGTAGTCAAAGGCGCAGCTTCTGCTTTATACGGATCGGACGCGATTGGCGGAGTAATCAATCAAATCTCGCGCGATCCGGCCAATCCCGTAGAAACCTCTTTCACGGCTTCGGGCGGATCGCAGGGTCGCTTCGACGCGCGTGGCGACGCTGGGTTTGCGCGAGACAGATTCTCAGCCTTCTTCAGCGGCGAACGGCATAAACAAAACGATTTCGATCTGACGCCAACGACCTTTGACACGACCGGCGCTGGTTTTCACCGCTACGATGCGCTGGCCAAATTCAAATACAAGTTCACGCCGAATATCAGCCTGAGCGCCTGGGCGCGCAGCTATTGGAACAGCGAGCGAGGACGCGCGCGCGGCGAAGAAGGTAATTTGGAATCGGTCATAGACGAAGACGCGCAAAGCTTTAATCTTGCCGGAGACTGGCAGATCAACGAACGCACTACGATGCAGGCGCGCGGATATTTCACCCGCTTCGACGAAATCGCCAACAGTACGCTTTTGCCGTCGGGCACGCCCATCGCTCCGGGTAATCTGTTTGAACGCCTGGGCAAAGCTGATGTTTCGCTCTCTCGCATTCTCGGAGAGCATCAATTCATTCAAGGCGGCGCGGAGTGGCTCACCAACACTTACGGCGGCATCAACCGGCTGCAAAATGACAAAGGCAACGACATAGATTTCGCGTCGGTCTGGGCGCAGGATCGCATCAGCTTCGCCAACCGCGTCACAGTGACGTTGGGGCTGCGCTTCGACAACCATTCGATCTTCGGCTCCGCAGTTTCGCCGAAGGCTGGCCTGAACGTCAGGGTCACGGATTACTGGCGGGTTCGCGCATCCTATGGTCGCGGATTCCGCGCTCCCGATTTAGGTCAGCTTTTTTATCGTTTCCTCAATCCGACCAATCTCTATCAGGTCATTGGCAATCCGAACCTGCGGCCCGAATACGCGCATTCGGTTCAGATCGGCAGCGAGTTCACATCGCTCAGCCGCCGCGCGCGTTTCGGCGTCAACGTCTTCCGCAACGACATCGAAGACCTCATTGATTCAGTCAGTCTGGGTTTCATCGCCACGCCGCAGCAACTGCAACAGATCGCCTTGCGCGAAGGCATTGATCTCACTGAATTCCGTCCGGCTTTGAACCGCCTGCTCTTCCTTTACAAAAACATCTCCCAAGCCGTGACGCAGGGCGTCGAGTTCGATGGCGAAGTTTTGCTGACGCGCGGCTTTTCTCTCGGCGGCGCGTACACATATCTCAACGCGCGCGACACCGCGAGCAACCGGCCTTTGCTCAACCGGCACAAGCATCAAGGCAATGTGCGCCTGGCGTGGGAGAGCAATCCGCGCGTCGGGCTGCGCGCCAACCTGCGCGGAACTTTCTACAGCAAGTGGATCAATGCGCTGGCGACGGTCAACCCGACGACCGGCGTAGTGACCTCGCCCGACGTGATTCCGCCGGGTTTCAGCGTGTGGGACGCCTATGCCGCCAAGCGCATTTATCGCGGCCTGGAATTTTTCGGCGCCGTGGACAACGTCAACAACAGCCGTGACCCGAATGTCGGAAGGCTGGCCGCGAACGGCTCGCCGTTGCCGATTTACAGGCCTGAACTGGGCCGCACGTTCCGCGTCGGAATGCGCTTCACGTGGGCGCAGGAGCGACGATAGCTGTTTTTTCCCGGAGATGACCCGATGGACACATCATTCGGCATCCGCATCTGGCTTTGCGATTGTGGCCGTGTTCACGTCGAGACCAGATATTTTCGGCAGTCTTACACGCCCGCCGAATTCCTCATTCATCTGAGGCGCGCGGCGGGCCGGGCGGGCGCGAGAGTTTTCCCACCGTATCAACATGCCTACCTGGACGAAGCTTGTGAAACCACAACAAACTCTCGCGCCTCGCACGATCTTGGCGCTTCAACAATGATTTTTTGAAGCAGGGGAGAACTTCATGAAACATCAACACGATCACGCCGAGAGCTATCGCCTGCCGGTCAGTTGTTTTAAATGCTCAGAAGGCTGCGTCCATCTGGAATACGGCAATATCTTTTTCACTTTCACCCAGGCGCAATTCCGCGCGATGGCCGAAGTCATCAGCAAAGTCTACAGCGAGCTCGAAGCTGAACGCGCCGAGCAGGAGTTTTCGCATCTCGCCGAATCGCTGGTGATGTGAGTACAAACTATTTTCGAGGAGACACAAACAATGTTCACCTTCAGATATTTCTTTCGCCCGTTGTTGTTTGGCGCCACGCTGTCATTGCTCTGCGCGGCGATCAACGCGCAGCAGCATAATCATCATTCCAACAATCAACCGCAGTCATCCACCGGGCAGCCGTTCGGCATTCTGCTGCTGGCGCATGGCGGAAAGCAGAACTGGAACGAAGGAGTCCACAAAATCGCCGCCACTGTCAATCAAACGATTCCGACGGAGGTCGCCTTCGGCATGGCCAGCCGGCGCGCGCTGCAAGAGGGCGTTGATCGCCTGCTGGCGCGCCAGGTGAAGCAAATCGTGGCCGTGCCGCTCTTCGTCTCCTCGCACAGTTCGGTGATCACCGCCACGCAATACCTGCTGCGCCAGCGCCCGGACGCCCCGGAAGCGTTGAAGATCTACGCGAAGATGGATCATTCGCACGGTTCGCACGGAGCGGGCCACGACGCCGGAGCGCATTCACAAGCCGCGTCCGCCGATCCGACCACGCCGGTCAACTCCCCCGTGCCGATTCGGATGGTAGGCGCGCTCGATAGTCATCCGCTTGTGGCCGACATCCTGTTGGCGCGCGCCGCCAGCATCAGCCAGTCCCCTGCCCGCGAAGTGGTCATCCTCGTAGCGCACGGGCCGAACCAGGACGAAGAGAATCGCAAGTGGTTAGCGGATATGAAAACGCTGGCCGACCTAATGAAACCACGCGGCAGTTACAAGCGCATCGAGTATCTGACCGTGCGCGACGACGCGCCGGAGCCGATCCGTTCGCAGGCGCAGACCGAATTGCGCGCGATGGTGAAGCGCGCTACCGATGAAGGCGCGCACGTGTTGATTGTGCCGTTGCTGATTTCATTCGGTGGCATCGAGGAAGGAATCAAAAAGCGGCTGGAAGGATTGGAATACGCCATCTGCCGCCAAGGCCTGCTGCCGGATGAACGCCTGGCTGAATGGGCGTTGCTGGCTGCCCGTCAATCCCAGCGCGCCAGCGAGAAAGCTCAGCGTTAGCGACGAACAACGAGTGAATTGAAAAAAACGTCGGCTGATCCCGAACAAAACATCGTCGTCGAAAGAACTCCATGAAACCAGAAAAGAAACCAGAAAAAAACAAGAACATCCGAAAGAACAGAAAAAAGAATCGCAATATAGCGCGCCGAAGCGGCCCCGGATATTGGATGGCGATGGGGGCGATGAGCGGGTTGCTAACCTGCGCGCCGGCTGTCGGCAAGGCCGCGTCATCCGGCCATCCAATCATCGCGCCCAGCGCGATGGAAGCCATCTTTGTAGCCGTTCAGGCTCAACAGACTCAGCTTTTCGACATTCCTCCCGGCCCGCTCGAAACCGTCCTGGCCACCTTCCAGAAATTGACCGAAGTACAGGTGCTGGTTCCCAACGAAAAGCTGCGCGCCATTCCCTCGCCCGGAGTTTCGGGCGTCTACACTGCCGAGAAGGCGCTGGCGCAGATTCTGGCAGGTACGGGCGTCACCTATCGTTTCAGCGGCCCCAGGATCGTGATACTGGAATTGGAAGGCGTGGCCGCCTCTGTTGAAGTGCTGGGCCGCATCACGCCCTCTTCGCCTAAATACACCGAGCCATTGCGCGACACGCCGCAGACGATCACCGTCATTCCCAAAGCCGTGATTGAAGAACAGGGCGCGACGACGCTGCGCGATGTGCTGCGCAACGTCCCCGGCCTGACGATGACCGCAGGCGAAGGTGGAACTCCGGCGGGTGACAATCTGACTCTGCGCGGATTCAGCGCGCGCAACGACATCTTCGTTGACGGCGCGCGCGATCTCGGCCCGCAATCGCGCGATCCGTTCAATCTGGAACAGGTCGAAGTCGTCAAGGGGCCTGGCTCGGCTTTCACCGGACGTGGCTCGGCGGGCGGTTCGATCAACCTGGTCAGCAAAGCGCCGACCGTCAATCGCTCCTTCTCAGGCACGGTCAGCTTCGGCAGCGACGCCACCAAGCGCTTCACCGGCGACATCAACCTGCCGATCAAGGATCGAGCGGCCTTCCGCCTGAATTTGCTGGCGCACGATTCCGGCGTGGCAGGGCGCGACGTGGTCGAGAATCAACGTTGGGGCGTTGCGCCGTCAGTTCTGTTCGGACTGGGGACACGGACACGGCTGACGCTCAGCTATTACTACGTCGGGCAGGATAACATTTCGGATTACGGCATCCCCTGGGTTCCGGCGACCAACAATGCGCTCGTGGAATATCGCGATAAACCAGCGCCCGTGCCGCGCAACACCTTCTACGGCTTCCGTGATCGCGATTACGAGAAGCTGCGATCCGACCTGGCGACCGTGAAATTCGAGCGCGATTTCAACGATTCGGTGACCTTGCGTAACCAGTTGCGATTCGGCTATTCGTCGCGCGACTCGCTGGCCACGCCGCCGCGTTTCGCCAACACCACTTCCACGACCATCAATCGAGAGCTGAGATCGTGGATCGCGCAAGACAAGGCGTGGGACAACCAGACCGATCTACAGGCGCGTTTCTCGACCGGCAAGATCGAACATTCGCTGGTCGCCGGACTCGCGCTCACTCACGAAAACAATCAGCGCCAGAACCGCACCGCGCCCAACTCAACCACGACGCTGCTCAATCCCAACCCGGACGATGTCTACACCGGCGCGCTCACGCTCGATCCCCGAATTGGCGACATCACCGGCAAATCGGTCGCGCTTTACGCCTTCGACACGGTGAAAGTCAGCAGATATGTCGAGTTGAACGGCGGCCTCCGCTTCGATCGCTTCGACGTGGACGGCGTCAACGCGACGCTCGCTCCAGTCAAGCGGCTCGATGAGATGTTCAGTTGGCGCGCGGGCGTGGTCGTCAAGCCGAAGGAAGAGGGCAGCATCTACGCTTCCTACGGCACATCGTTCAGCCCGTCGCTCGAAGGGTTGTCGTACAACACTGCCAACACCGCCATCGAGCCGGAGAAGACCTACAACTTCGAGATCGGCAGCAAGTGGGATTTGATCAGTGAGCGGTTGTCGGTAACCGGCGCGATCTTCCGCGTGGAAAAAACCAACGCGCGCACGCCGGGCATTATGCCGGATGATCCGGTGCAGGTACTGCAAGGACGGCAGCGCGTGCAGGGCGTCGAACTGGGCGCGAGCGGCGGCATCACCCGCGCCTTGCAAATCTTCGGCGCTTACACATTCCTCGACAGCGAGATCGTGAAGTCGAACACGGCGGCGGAAGTCGGCAAAAATATCCTGAACACGCCGCGCCACTCATTCAACATCTGGGCGACTTACCAACTGCCTCGGCGAATCACTCTCGGTGGCGGTCCGCGTTTTGTCGGACGACGTTTCGGCAACAACATCAACACCCGGCAAGTGGAAGCTTACTGGCTGCTGGATGCGATGGCCGCGTTCCCAGTGTCGAAGCATCTCGATCTGCGGCTCAATCTCTACAATCTGACCAACGAGTATTACTTCGACCGGCTGGGCGGCGGCCACATCGTCCCAGGCGCTGGTCGTTCGGTGATGGTGAGCACTGGCTTCCGGTTCTGAGAGGGCTTGGAGTTCAAGCTTCAGCTTGTGTCTTCTATTTTCGAGCAACCCAAGCGGCAAGCTAAAGCTTGAACTCCATGCTTTTTTCCTAGGAGAGAACAATGCTGCTTCACATTCCCGATGTACTGACCGCCGAGCAGGTCGCGCATTGCCGGCAAAAGCTGGATCAAGCCGATTGGGTTGATGGGCGGGTGACCGCCGGACACCAGTCGGCGCAGGCGAAAGACAACATGCAATTGCCTGAAGACCACCCGGCGGCGCGCGAATTGGGCGACCTGATCGTCACGGCGCTGCAAGACAGCCCGCTGTTTATGGCGGCGGCGCTGCCGCTGAAAGTATTCCCGCCGTTGTTCAACCGCTATCAGGGCGGCCAATCGTTCGGCACGCACATTGACAATGCGATTCGCCAAGTTACCGGCACACCGCACCGAGTGCGCACTGATCTTTCGGCGACGCTGTTTCTGGCTCAGCCGGATGAATATGATGGCGGCGAACTGGCGGTCGAAGACACTTACGGCTTGCACACCGTCAAACTGCCTGCCGGGCACTTGATTCTCTACCCCGCGTCCAGTCTGCATCACGTGCGACCGGTGACGCGGGGCGCGCGGCTGGCGTCGTTCTTCTGGATTCAAAGCATGGTGCGCGACGATGGCCAACGCACGCTACTGTTCGATCTGGATATGGCAATCCAGCGAGTCAGCGGCGAATTGCCTGACCACCCTTCGACAGTGCAACTCACCGGTGTTTATCACAACCTGTTGCGCCGCTGGGCGGACGCTTGAAACACACCTCTAGGAGCGATTAACAATGAAACTATTCCGCAAAATACTTTTCTGGTGTCACCTGACAGTTGGCGTGATCGGTGGCCTGGTCATCTTGATTATGTCCGTCACGGGCGTGCTGCTGACGTATGAACGACAGATCATCGCCTGGGCCGACACGCGCAATTACCAGGTCGCGCCGCCTTCATCAGGAGCGGCGCGGCTGCCGGTGGAAACGCTGTTGGCCAAAACGCGTGAATCCCAATCCGGCGCTACCATCACCTCGGTCACTTTGCGCGCCGATACTTCCGAACCGGCGGCCATCGCTCTGACGGCCAACCCCGGAGCGGGGCCGGGTGGCGGGCGCACAATCTTTGTCAATCCGTACACCGGCGGCGTGATGGGCGAAGGTTCAAAAGGCGTCCGGCAATTTTTCCGCGTTATGACCGATTGGCATCGCTGGCTGGGAGCGAATGGCGAGAACCGAAGCGTCGCGCGGGCTATCACCGGCGCGTGCAATCTCGGTTTTCTTTTTATCGTCATCAGCGGCATCTATTTGTGGTGGCCGCGCAAGCGCAACTGGGCGCAATTCAAAAACGTGTTGTGGTTCAGACGCGGATTGCCCGGCAAGGCGCGCGATTTCAACTGGCACAACGTGATCGGCTTCTGGTCGTTCGCGCCGCTTTTCATCGTCGTGCTCTCGGCGGTGGTGATTTCATATCCCTGGGCCAGCAACCTTGTTTATCGCGTGGTTGGCGAAGCGCCGCCAGCGCCGCGAGGACCAGTCGCGCCGCCTAAGGCGAACGCCGGGCAGCAGCGGGGCGGAGCCGAACGCAACAATGCCGAAGCCGCTCTGACTGGTTTGGATCAATTGTGGGCGCGAGCCGAACAGCAAGCCTCCGGCTGGCAAAGCATCAGTTTGCGGTTACCGAATTCGCCAGACGCGCCAGCGACATTCACGATAGATCACGGCGACGGCGGGCAGCCGCAAAAACGCGCGCAGCTTACGCTGGATCGAAAAACCGGTGAGGTCGTGAAATGGGAGCCGTTCTCCAGTTTCACCAAAGGCCGGCAACTCCGCTCAATCCTGCGATTCGCGCACACCGGCGAAGTGCTCGGCGTCGCGGGGCAAACCATAGCCGGACTGGTTTCGCTCGGCGCGTGTTTTCTGGTTTGGACCGGACTGGCGCTTTCGTGGCGTCGGCTTCGCGCGTGGCGGGCAAACCGGGCCGTTGCGCCAGCCCCAGTTCCGGCGCCATTGGCGGAAGCGGCGGCGGACAGCCAGGCATAAGCAAATTGAGACCGAGACGCCGAACTCTCTGGCATGCGCTGACTTCTACAAAACGATCCGTTAAAATCCGCCACGACAGTTCGTGTTTCACGCCGAACTGTCGTGGCGGATTTCATTTCCGCACACCGCCCCCCTGCCATCCCCCAGGAAGCAGACCTACCTGCCGGATAATTTATACGGAGGCCGCGCGGGGATTCAGAGGCTCATACAAAAAGCAGGAAAGGAGTTCAAACAATGGCAAGTGGTTTAGTCAGGACTTCCCAGAGTTGGGCGATACTGCCGATTCGTCTGGCTCTTGGAGCGATTATGTTCGCGCACGGCGCGCAAAAAATTTTCGGCGTTTGGGTGGAAAATGGTGGAGGGCTGACCAATTGGGTCAATGGGCCTGCTCCATTCCCGGAGATGCAGCCGGCGTGGCTCTGGCTGGGCGCAGCGGCCTTCTCAGAATTCATCGGCGGAGCGCTGGTGATGATCGGGCTATACACTCGCGTCGGGGCGTTCTTCATTGCCTGCGTCATGATCGTCGCAATCTTCGGCGTCCACTGGAAACACGGCTTTTTCATGAACGATGGCGGTTTTGAATTCCCTCTTGCGCTGCTCGGCATGGCGATATCGCTGATAATTTACGGCGGCGGTAACGCCTCCATTGATTCGCAAATGTCAGGCGGGAAGTAGACTGAAATGGGGAGTGGGGACAAAATCTTCCCGCACGTGCCTTCCCCCGCCCCCCATTCCCTACTCCCTGCTCCCATTTCCGTCTGGTACTTACAACCCTTTTCACCTATACTCCGCTCACCCCTTTTCAAAGTTATCCCCATTCCGCTACCTTTTGACCAGAAGGAGAAGGTTATGAATCGTTGCGTGCGTTGTTCCGGCGCCTTTCCAACGCTTGCCGTCTTCTGTCCGCATTGCGCTCAAGCTCACGAACCGGATTTCGATCAGTTGATCAACCTGACGATTGGCGGGCGTTATCGAATCTACCGGCGGCTGGGACGGGGAGGCCTTTCGACCATCTTCGCCGCGACCGACGTTGAAACCGACCGTATTGTCGCGATCAAGATCAGTGACCCGGCGCAACTGGTTCGCCGCGAATTGAGCTACGCCATTGACGCGGACCAGACGCGCGGCTATTGGGACGAGATGCTCGAACGGATGCGGCGTGAGGCCGAGACGCTCACCCGAATTGATCATCCGAACATCGTGCGTTTTTACGGAACGGGGTTGATCAACGACGATTTGCGCTACGTGGCGATGGAGTTCCTGCGCGGACACACGCTGCGCGAAGCAATAGACCGCAGCGGAATCATCGAGACATCAAAAGCCGTCGGCATCGCGCTCGAAATCACATCGGCGCTCAACGAAGTTCATTCACGCGGCATCGTCCACCGCGACATCAATCCGAGAAACATAATGATTGCGGAATCCTCGAATGCGGAACGCGGAATGCGGAATGCGGAATGCGGATCGCAGGAATCATTATCGCTTGAAACATTGGCTCCGCATTCCGCATTCCGCATTCCGCATTCCCAAATCAAGCTGATTGATTTCGGCATCGCCAAATTTCCGCAGCCTCCCGGCGCGCCGCCGTTCACGCGGCATTCGACGCTCGCCGGGACTGTCGCTTACGCTTCTCCCGAACAATGCGCCAGCCAGCCGGTTGATCATCGCAGCGACATTTATTCGCTCGGCGTCACGCTTTATGAAATGGTCACCGGCCAGCGTCCTTTCAATGGCCGCACTCCGACTGAGATTGCGCTGAAACAGATTCAGTCCGAACCGCCGTCTCCACGCTCGATCAATCCCGCGATCTCCTCCGGCCTCGAAAGAACAATCCTTCAGGCATTGGCTAAAAACCCCGAACAGCGCCAGCAAAGCGTCGAAGAAATGGCCGGCGAAATGCGGTCATTGTCGAATCAGATCGTCATTCCGCTGATGGCGTCAACGCCGGACGCAGAGGATCAATCCGACCTTACGCTGAGCCGAAACAGTATCGCGGCCAGTGACGAAAATAACGAGGTGTTTGAATCAGACCTGAAACTTGTCAGAAGGCGGCGGCGAAGGTTCGTTGTCGCAACCGCCGCGATGTTGACTGTCGCCCTGGCTTCGGCGCTGCTCTTCGGACGAAACTCGTTTTCGTTGAAGCGCAAGGCGCTCGATGTGATGGGAAATGCTGACGCAATCGCATCGTCATCGCCCGGCGCTACTCCCGCCATCGGCAGCTACGCCGATTCGCTGGAGATGGCGGCGGGTATGTCCGCGCAAAACTCCGGCGCCGTAACAAGCTTGTCGAATGCGACCGCTCAGACGCCGCCAACTCCTATTCATCAACCCCAGACAGCGAAGGCGTCAGTGAATGGCGGCGGAGCCTCGCGCGCAGTTATTCCTCCAACGCCTTCGCCCGCCCCGGCCCCGATCCCGCCCAGAGCGAAGCCTCAAATGCCGCCTGCGCCATCGCCGGACATCGCCTTAGCGCGCGCGCCAGAACCGGCCAGCGAGCCTGATTTTTCTCAAGCGCCTGACAGAGAACGCGACGGCGGCGGATGGCGGCGCGAGAGTGATGTCCCGAACAACGACTCGCATCGAAACTCGAATGGCAATGTGGACCGCGATTCGGATCGGGACGACGATCACACATCGAACCGAAAACGGAACGGCGACGGCGGCGATTATCGCCGACAGCCTGCCCCGCCGAATCGAGGCAATAAGGATGATGATGATGATGATCCGGATCAGATCGGGCCGAAGTTGATTCAATGGAGTGGACGCGTCAACCAGGAGCGCGAGATCACAATTGAAATGCCCGGCGTCCCCGGCGCTATCGAAATCCCGCGCGTTTACCGCGACCGCGTCGGCATCGTCGAACCGCCGAGCGCCAACAATCAATGGCGCTGCGCCGTGCTGCGCGTCTTCGGGCGTGGCGGTGTTTCGATTGTCGTTCGCTGGTGGCCGGCGGCGCGCAACGCCGTGCGAATCGCGGCGAGGCGATAATCGGTAATCAGTTCCGCCCGCCAATCGGATCGCCCGGCGGCGCAGGCAGCGGTTTCGTCTGCGGCTTCACCGCGTCAGGCCGATTGAGGAAACGCTCAATGTCTTCCTGCGTGGCGCGGCGATGCGCGTCGGCGCTGGCTGTGGCTTTCAGCATCGTATTCAAACTTCGCAAAGCCCCTGAAGCCTCAGCGCGAACCAGCGGCGAGGCGTTTTCATTGCCCGCCAGTTCCATCAGGCGCTGCGCGGTCAGGCTCTGAGCCGAACGCTGGATCGCGCGATGATAAGCGTTCTGCGATGCGGGCTGTTTCCACGTCGCGGCGACGATTGCGTCAAGCGCCTCTTTGAAATCGGGATTGGCCGCGTTCTCCGCGTGGAAATCAATCATCCGCGCGGCGCGATTCGGATCGAGCAATGCGCCGAGCGCCAGGTCTGTGGCTATCGTCGCCGCAGCCAGCGGATCGAACGCCGGGTCGGCATGGCGGCTGAAGTATTCCACTGTGCCGCCTTCAAATCCCGTCGCCACCGGCGGAATCAGATCGAGGATGTTTTGCGGGATGGCAAGCTCCTCGACTTTGATAGTTTCGAGGATCGCCTTCAACGCTTCGCGCTGGCGAGCGGCGGGAACGATCTCGCGGAACTTCGCCGGGCTTGGACCGTTTGCGGTTTTGATCGCATAGGTGAAATACAACCCGCCGACCGATTTCGCCGCAGCGATAAGCTGATAACGATGATGCAGGTAGAGCGGCAGCAGTTTCGCTTCGAGCGCCGACAGCGGCTGCCCCTGAGCGATGCTGTTCAATCCGAAATTCTTCAACCCGATGCGCCGCACTTCCATCTCGTGGCGCAAGCCGGCAATCGCATCAGCGCCGTTGTCCCACACGCTGGCCAGCGGGTGAGCCGTGCTCACCGACCGCCCGTCGCCGTCATCAATGAACAACATCCCGTCGGCAATTCCCTTCTGAACGATGCTCTCAAGCTCAGCCTTCTCATTCGCCTCGCTGGAGAATTCGGCGTAGGCGAACTTGACTGAAAACTTGTCGTACTCGCCGATGCCGGCGGCGTAAGCGTTCGACAGATCGAGCTTCCCATTTTTGATTTCGACCGACGGCGAGGGGTAATCCATCACCGACGCTCGGTTATAACTCGACGCGGCGAAATTGTGCGCGAAGCCAAGCGTGTGCCCGACCTCGTGCGCCGAAAGCTGGCGGATGCGCGCCAGCGCCATCGCAGCCGAGTCGGTCGCCGGATCGCCTGTTGACGCGATTGCCAGATAATCCATCTCAGGCGAATCGCCCGCCTCGCAGTAATTTTCCATTCCGCCGCGTTCGCCTTGCGCGGTGAGAGGCGGAATCATTCCCGTGCCGAGCATCACGTCCTGGCGGATGCGCAAGCTTCCGAGCGAGACGTTGCCCTTGATGATCTCGCCAGTGCGCGGGTCTGAAACCGAAGCGCCGTAAGACCAGCCGCGCGTCGAACGATGCACCCAGTTGATCATGTTGTACCGAACATCCATCGGGTCGGCGTCCGCAGGCAGAACTTCGACGCGGAACGCGTTCTTGAAACCGGCGGCCTCGAAAGCCTGCGCCCACCACGACGCGCCTTCAACCAGCGCGCTGCGGATCGGTTCGGGCGCGCCGTTGTCAACGTAATAGACAATCGGTTTGACGGCCTCGCTGATGGCCGCGTTCGGGTCTTTCTTCTGCAAACGATGACGGCGAATCCAGCGCTGCTCAATCGGTGTGTTGAACGGCGAGGCGTAATCGTAAAACATCATCGGCATCGCGCTCACCCGCGGGTCGTACTGGCGCGGCTTGTAATTGTTGTCGGGCAGTTCGACGAACGAATGATGCTGGCGCACGGTGACCGATTGCGCGGTCGGCGCGACGCCGCGAACCAGAAAGCCAGGCTCATCGCTGGCGAGCGTGATGACGGTTTCGACTTCGGTGTTTTTCGGGAAGCCTTTGGTGCGCGGAAGATAGAACACGCTCCGCGACTCGTCGAAGCGATAATTGCCTTGCCTGCTTCCGCGCAAACGTTCCGCCACGCCGTGCGCGTCGCGCAAGAACAGACTGGTCGCATCAACCAGCACGCGGCCGCCTTCCGCCGCTTCCACCTTGAATCCCCAGATCACCGAACGCGCGAATGAATCGGCCACTGCGCGCCGTTCGGCCTCGTCTTTGCTCAACGCGCGATAGCGGTAATTCGGTTGAATCATCAGAACCTTCGGCCCAACGCGCTCGAAATAAACCACGTAAGTCCCGCCAAGCTGTCCGCGATCAAGCCCGATGGGATTCGATCCAATTCCGGCTGGCAGTGAGATCTGATAGAGGAGTTCGGTGTTAAACCGCGAAATCTCCATCCACATTTTGCCGTTCGCCGCGTCCCAATAAAGCGGCATGTAGCCGTCAATCTTTTGCATTCCGGCGGTCTTGGCGCCGATGGTTTTGTCTTCGTTTCTGTTTTGCGCGCAGACCGGCATTACGCAGAGCAGCGTCAAAAGGACAGCGATCAAACGTTGCATGGTTCTCTCTCCAGTTCTGTTGGATATTTTTCGTGGTGCGGGCGCATTCTCGACAAAGTGGTCATACCGGTCAAGCAAACCGGGCGAAGCCGCAAAAAAAGAACAGCGGCGCACAAACGCCGCTGTTCTTTCGCCGGTCTTTTTATCGCCCTTCACTTCCGCAGAACAAATTCCACGCGCGCAATCTTGCGGTCTTCCACAGTCACGGTTTTTGTCTGCTCCTGGAAACCTTCGCGCGAGGCCCGCAGCGTGTACTGGCCCACAGGCAATTCTGGAAAGTTGAATTCGCCTTTCTCGTTCGTGATCGGCGCGATCTCCGGATACGAATCGCGCGCGGTCGTGGCCGTGATCACGATGACGACTTCGGCCAGCGGCCGGCGTTGTTCATCCACGACTGTTCCCTCGATCCGCCCGCCGCCAGTGGCTGCCTTGCCTGAGCCGGAAAACAAACGGCACGCGGCCACCAGCAGCAATCCGAATATCGCGCCGCCGATGACAAAGAACCTGATGTTTGACTTTCGCATGATTGTCTCACCTCCCGTTACGTTTCAGATGATAGCCCAAAAAAGGAATGTGGTCAGCGACACGGATGCGCCGCTGACCACTTGAGGCTGAGTACGCGACCAGCCACCTAATGGCTGAGGCCGCTTTCGAGGAAACCCGCTCGCGGCTGCGCCTAGATCCCGCTGGCGATCCACGACTGAAGATCATGGAAGCGCCCGGTGGTTATGCGCGTGCCGCTGTTGGATGTCGTGCCGCCGTTGGTGTGGACGGCGAAGATGTAGCGGCTGCCGTTGTTGATGCGGTAGACGCCGCTGCCGCTTTGCCCGCCCGCCGTGTCAATCGTGTAGTAGACGCGGTTGGTGGTCGAACTGTTGATCAGACCGTAGTGGTAGTAGAGCCGCAGCCCGCTATCGCGGTCGCCCGGATAGCCGCCCAGATTGCCCGTCAGTCCGTTGACCGTCGAGTAAGAAGCATAACCGAACCAGCCCGTGCTGTTGCCGATGGTGCGGTCGAGCGTGATCAAACCGAAGTCGTAGTTCGAATCGCGATTCTGCGTCCAGCCGATGTACGAGCGCAGGCGCGTCGCGTAGGCCGAACCGTAGGGTTTGTACGAGCCATCGAGGCCGGGGATGACTTCAATGCTGCGCGCCCAGCCGCCGTTGTCGTGCGAGTAGACGCAGTGTCCAGCCGTCAGCGCATATTTGGCCGCCACCAGCGCGCCGGAGCAGATGAACTGCGATCCGTTGGGGAAAGTCATGCGGAGTTTGGTCATCGCGCGCCAGGGGAATGAAGTGGTCGGGCTGATGCGGATGCGGTTGTCCGTGCCAATCACCGAGTACGGATCAAGTCCGGCGCGGCGAGCGATGTCAATGCGCTTGTTGATTTGATCGTCACGCCTGTCAATTTCGGCGTTGGGGCCTAAGTTGGCCGGGAACACCGGCTGAGCTTCATTCACTTCGTCCATCCCGGCGTTCGTCGGCGGCGTGTCCGCCAATTCTTCGGCGCCAGTCTTGTTGTCAAAAGCCGCTTCGGCTGCGCCCAGCGGATTGTCCTGAGCGGCGCCCGGCATGGCGTCAACCGGGAACGGCATCGGCGCAGCGTTCCGCCATTCGGGGCTGAGTTGGGCGCGTGGGTCGTTGCGGTCGAGCGGGCTGACGACAGGAGTCTCGTCGCTCCCGCTGCGGCCTTGCCGCTGAGCGGAAGCGCCAAACGGCGCGACGGACGACAGCGAACCAATCAGAGTCAAAGCGATAACACAGATGAACAGGAAACTCAGCGCTGACAATTTGGTTTTCATTTTATCTTCTCCTTCAGAAGCAGCGCGGCAAACTGACCGGCCGCGGGATCATTTCGTTTGAAGCCAGCCTGCGGAATTTCAACCCTTCGTTGTCCCCTGCAAGCTCGGCCACTACTATCTCAACCCGTGTGCCGTCGCCGCTGCGACGCCGCAGTTTCGAGCGCAACGTTATGAAAGCGATGGAGATGTTTTATCGGAAAGGCTACCAGCAGACTGTTCAGCGTGGGGCTTGAAGCGGAGGTTCATATCAGAATTGATAGTATCACTCTATCAGCGGTGATATGGCGGTAGCTGAAACCTGAAAAACCTAGTCTCGCGTCCGCATTTCTGCTAGCTTATGCGCCGGTTCGATTCTCGAAGCAAAATCTGTAAAGCCGAGTGACAAGCTAATGCCAAGCTTATGATGACCATCCCACAACTCGTAGCCATCGCCGGCCCATACAACGGCATGCTCTTCATGCTGGAAAAGGAAGAAGTCGGGGTAGGCCGCGACCCCGCCAACCAGATTTGTCTGAGCGACCCGCTGGTTTCGCGGCGTCATTGCCTGCTCAGGCAATCGGCCAGCAGCTACTTGCTGCGCGACCTCGACAGCTCGAACGGCACGGCCATCAACGACGTGCCTGTGCGCGAGCGGTTGCTGGCGCACGGCGACCGCATCAAGATCGGCGAAACCCACTTTCTTTTTTTGTCGCCGGACAGCGAGGCGGCGATTTCAACTTTTGACAGCCATCTCGACGATCTTCGCGTCACCACGAACACTGTCTACTCCATTCGTCCGGAAGAGGCGATATATCTGCAATCGGAGAAAGTGACGGCGGCGCTGCCTTCGCCGAACGTGGCGCGCAATCTGCACGCGTTGCTCAAGATCAGCACCGCCATCAATCAAATCCGCAAGCTGCCCGAATTGCAGCGCCATCTGCTGGAACTGATCATCGAAGTGATTCCGGCTGAACGCGGCGCGATCATCCTCTCCAAAGAGCGCTTCGGCTTGCGCGACCCGTTCGTCGGCTTTGACCGCGAAGACGGCTGGCAGAAGGACATCCGCATTAGCCGCACAGTCGTTGATCGCGTCCGCGGCGACCGCGTCGCGATTATGAGCAACGACGTGGCCGACCATCAGCCGTTCCGCGGAGCGAATAGCCTGGCGATGCGCCAGATTCAGTCGCTGCTGGCCGTGCCCATCGCGCTCGATGAACAACTGCTCGGCGTCATCTATCTGGACTCGGCGCAGATTGATTTCCGTTTTGAAGAAGACCACCTGCAACTGCTTACGGCCATCGCCTCCATCGCCGCCGTCGCGTTTGACAACGTGCGCCAGGTCGAATGGCTGGAAAACGAAGCGCGGCGGCTGCGCGACGAAATCAGCCTCAACCACGATTTGATCGGCGAGAGCGCGGCGATGCAGGCCGTTTACCAGACGCTGGCCAAAGTCGCGCCTTCGGATTCGACCGTGCTATTGCGCGGCGAGAGCGGCACCGGCAAGGAGATGGTCGCCCGCGCCATTCATCAAGGAAGCTCGCGCGCCGACAAACCGTTCATCGCGATCAACTGCGCCGGACTCTCCGACACGCTGCTCGAAAGCGATCTCTTCGGACACGAGAAAGGCGCCTTCACCGGCGCGGTGGCGCAAAAGAAAGGCAAATTTGAAATCGCCGATGGCGGGACAGTTTTTCTGGATGAGTTGGGTGAGTTGCCGCAGCCGCTTCAGGCCAAGCTGCTGCGCGCGCTGCAAACCCGCGAGTTCGAGCGCGTCGGCGGTACGCGCAAAATCAAAGTGGACATCCGCATCATCGCCGCCACTAATCGCGACCTCGAAACGGCGATCAAGGACGGCGGCTTCCGCGCCGACCTCTACTACCGGCTCAACGTCGTCTCGATCACCTTGCCGCCGCTGCGCGACCGCCGCGACGACATTCCGCTGCTCGCTCAATATTTCGCCACCAAGTTCGGCCAGCGTTGCAACCACCTGATCAAGGGATTGACTCAGGCCACGCGCGCATTGCTGATAAATTACGACTGGCCGGGCAACGTGCGCGAATTGGAGAACGCCATCGAACGCGCCGTCGTGCTGGGCGCAACCGACTTCATCCTGCCCGAAGACCTGCCCGACGCGCTGCACGAAACGACCGCGCCGCCCGACGTCACGCCTGCCATCTATCATTCGGCCACCCGCGACGCGAAGAAACAGATCGTGCTGCAGGCTCTGGATGAGGCTGGCGGGAATTTCACTCAGGCGGCCAAGCAACTGGGCATCCACCCCAACAACCTGCATCGGCTGGTGCGCAACCTGGGGTTGAAGACTCAACTGAAGAAGTAAGGCGGTAGCGAAAAACAAAACAGAAAAATGCGAGACAGAAAAATGTCCGCGTCAGCCAGCATGCATTTATTTTTCTGCCTCGCGTTTTTCTGTTTGCTCTTTTTCTCGCAGGTGTGGCGACGATCAGGAGAATGCGCCCGGACAGAGTTCAAGCAATTGCGACAGGCTGGACAAAATAGCGTGATCGGCGGCTGAGTCCTGTTCGCCTCGGCGGTCTACCAAAAAAGCTCGCAATCCGGCGGCCCGCGCCCCTTCGACGTCTTCTCGCAAACTGTCTCCGACGTGCCAGGCCTGGCCCGGTTCAATCCGATGATAGTTCAACGCAGCCAGGAAAATCGCCCGGTCTGGCTTGGCCGCGCCGACGCGCGTCGAGATGTGAACTGAGTCGAAGAAATGATCGAGCTTGCAAGCGCGCAACACATCGTACAACCGCGAATCGAAGTTGGAGATCACGCCCAGCTTCAATCCTCGACCTTTCAATTCCCTCAGCGCCGGCTCGACATCATCGTAAACGCGCCAGAACTCGCTCCCCCGAAACCGCTCGAACAGGTCGTCGAAGAATTCGTCGAAGCGCGGGAACGAACCGAGGCCGGCGAAAACATCTCTGACAAGATTGCGCCACCAATCATTTTCAAGCTCGCGCAGCTTCGCTTCAGGCGTCCCGGCGGGAAAAGCCATCGGCGGTTGCAGCCGAAACGCCCGCGCGAAGTTTTGCCGCAACGTTGATGGATCGGCCTCAATGCCGAACTCGCGAGCCACGCGGCTGTAGATTTCCCCCACGCTGCCGCGAACTTCGATCAACGTTCCGGCGGCGTCGAAGAAAATGACTTGCGGATTATTTGCCACGCTTGCCGCCATAAACGCACTTCGAGTTGTCAGCTTTGACGAAATACGATTTGTAATTCGCCGCCTTCGGATCGCCGCAGCCGACCAGATTGAGCAGTTCCACTTTGCGGAATTCGACCGGGTGGCTTTCGCTCTGCAACGAGATGTAGCCTTCGCTCAAAAGCTCGCCGTCTTTCTTCACCGCTGGATCGTGGCCGCTGACATTGCCGCCGCCGATCTGCGGCTTCTCGTACGAGAGCACAGTCTGGCCGTCAATGATGTGCTTTATCTGTTTGTCGCCCAGGACTTCGACTTCGACGCGAACCCAATGGTCGCCGTCGTAGGTCTTCGATGACGAGTTGACGCAATGCGTGGTGAAGAGTTTGCCGTTCATCTCGACGTTCGTGCCCGGAGTGCAGAGATTGGCGGTGGTGCGCGGGCCTTTGCCCAGACCGCCGAGCAACTGGACTTCGATGGAAATCGGGAAATCCTGGTTCCTGCCCATGCTCTGCGGCAATTGGCAATGCAGCATGATCCCGCTGTTGCGCGTGGCCCAGCCGGGGCCGCCTGCGCATTGATCGCCAACGAAACGGTATTCAACCGCGATGATGTAATGTGAGAACTTGTCGCGGTAGAAGATGTGGCCGAAGCGGTCGTTGAACTTGCCGTATTTTTCGTAGCCGACTTTCATGACTCCGTTTTCAACGCGGAACGTGTTTCCGAAGTTGTCGTTCAGGTCGTAGCCGGTGATTTTCGGCGACCAGTCTTTGAGGTCTTTGCCGTTGAAAAGTTGAATCCATTCTTTCTTGTTCGGATCGTTTGCGATTTTGCTGGCCGGTTTGCTTTGCGCGAAAGCGGCGATTGAAATCAGCGTCAGCGACAGAAACCACGCAAGCGTTCTTCTTCGCGTCATCTCGATTCTCCTCCAATGATTGTGAGTGCTTAATTGACTCGCGCGGCATTGTAGGCGCGTGGCCAATAGATGTCCAAAGCCCGGAGTTGGAAGTGGTTGACATAAAGACGCTCACCTTATACTTTCTTCGCCGTTGCATCAGGTAAGCCTGACGCCACGCCCACAGTTTTTTTAATACCCAGGGAGATTCTTTCCGGCTTTCAGCGGTCGTCCAAAATGACTGCGAGAGCCGGAGTCGCTATGCGTAGCTAACCTCATTCATCAAAGACGATCTGTGTTGTCGCAGAAAGGAAATGTTTCTGCGGCGCAACCAATTTGTTTTTGCCCGAAAAGAGGTAACGCTATGCAAAACTACTTGAGCGCGGCCGAACTTGGTTATCGCCTGCCTGATGGCCGCTTCCTTTTCAATCATCTCACTTTCAGTTTTAACGCGATTCGCGCCGGGTTGGTCGGCGCGAACGGAATCGGCAAAACCACACTACTGGAGATTCTCGCCGGCGAACGCGAGCCTTCCGCCGGCGTCGTCAACCGCTGCGGCCGCGTTTCTTATCTGCCGCAGCAGGCGCACCTCGAACCTTCCGCGACGGTCGCTGAGGCGATCAACACTGCTGAGCGAATAGCCGCGCTTGAACGCGTTGAGCGCGGCGAAGGGAATCCGGGCGATTTCGATTTGATCGCGGATAGCTGGAATTTGCGCGAACGAATCGAGCAGGTTTTCTCGAAGCTCGGAGCGCCGCATATCGCGCTCGACCGGCGCGTGGAGAGCCTGAGCGGCGGCGAGATGACGCGCGTGCGGATTGCTGGACTGCTGCTCGAAGAACCTGACTTTCTGATTCTGGACGAGCCGACGAATCACCTCGACCTGTCCGCGCGCGAGTCCGTCTACGATCTGATCGCGTCGTGGAAGAAGGGATTGATCGTCGTCAGCCACGACCGGCGTCTGCTCGCGCTCGTAGATCAGATCGCGGAGTTGAACGCGAACGGGTTGAAGCTCTACGGCGGCGGTTATGAGTTCTATCGCCAGCAGCGCGCGGTCGAAAGAGACGCCGCCGAACAGACGCTGCAAAGCGCGCGACAGCAATTGAAAGAGGCGAAGCTGACAGCGCAGCGAGCCAGAGAGCGCCAGCAGCGCAAGCAATCGAGCGGCCGCAGAAGTTTCCTCAAAGGCAACCTGCCGCCAATCGTCGCAGGCGGTTTGCGCCGCGCCGCCGAAAACACCGCCGGGCGAATCAATGACCACCACCAGCGGAAAGTTGATCACGCAAAGCAGGAGGTCGAAGGGGCGCGCAAAAATCTACCAATCGAGCTTCAGATCGCGGTTGACCTCGAACGGTCAAAAGTTCCGTCGAACAAGCGGATGATCGAATTTTCCGAGGTCAACTACATTTATCAGAACGCCGCGCGCCCGCTGTGGGCTGAGCCGTTGAGCTTCGAGGTCATCGGGCCTGAGCGCATCTGGCTCAAAGGCGCGAACGGGGCCGGGAAATCAACGCTGATTGATCTGATCTGCGGCAGGAAGAGTCCGACCGATGGGGTCATCAAAATCGGAGCCGAGAGGATCGGGCTGCTCGATCAGCAAGTGAGCGCGCTTGATGATTCGCTGACGATTTTGGAAAACCTCAAACGCGCGGCGCCGCTGCGGCCCGAAAGCGAGCTTCGCACGCTGCTGGGGCGTTTTCTCTTCATCCGCGACGCGGCGTTGAAACCCGCGTCGGTCTTGAGCGGCGGGGAGAGAATGCGCGCCGGGCTGGCCTGTTTGCTGAGCGCGGATCAGGCGCCGGAAATCTTGATCGCGGACGAGCCGACAAACAATCTCGATCTGCCGAGTATTGAGGAACTGGTTTCCGCGCTGCGCAATTTTCGCGGCGTTCTGATCGTCGTCAGCCACGACGCCGCTTTCATCGAAGAGATAGGGATCGAAAGAATGATTGATCTGGACGATTTTATTGCGCCGCGCGGTCAACTGAGCTAGATTATGCGCGCCAACTGACGGTTATCGAATTGCACCAACAACTAAATTGAATCGCCCGCGCCATCTGAACAAAAGTTTGTAACTGGCGGCTGCTTTCGCCAGTCTTTAGGGTCGAGCTTTAGCGACGAGCAGGCCTTCGAGGGTTTCGCTCCCGAGTTGGCAGGCGCCGCAATTCAATCCTTTTCGCAAAACAGAAACAATTGATCCCAAGACAGGAGCTTACTTCAGTGATGAAGCGCTATACCTCTTTTTTGCTCGCCTTTACGCTGGCGCTCTCGACTGTGGCGATTTATGCGCCGCAGATCAACAGGGCGGTGGCGTTCGACGGCGACGCCTACGCGATCAAAGGCGGCACGGTCGTGACCGTCACAGGCGCAACGATTCCAAAAGGCACGGTCGTCATCCGCAACGGCCTGATCGAATCGGTCGGCGCCGACATTCCGATTCCCGCCGACGCTCGTGTGATTGACGCCACCGGGATGACGGTCTATCCGGGTTTGATTGACGCTTACAGCAACATCGGCCTCGGCTCGGCTGCGGCGACAGTCGCGCAAGGCGGACGTGGAGGCGCGCCCGCGGCTCCGGTTCCGACGATTCCCGGCCTTGCGCTCACGACGACCGCCAGCGCCCAGCCCGCGCCGACTCCCAGCGGCCATAGCCCGGAGTTGATGGCTTCCGACCAACTCAGGATCACGGCTGAGACTTTTGATAATCAGCGCAGCGCAGGCATTACGACTGCGCTCGTCGCGCCGCGCGAGGGCATCTATCAAGGCCAGAGCGTGCTCATCAATCTCGGCGGCGAGAACGCGGATAAACTGATCATCAGGAATCCGGTTTCGCTAAACGTCTCGTTCGCATCGGGACGCGGCTTCGGCGGAGCTTTCCCAAGTTCGCTGATGGGCGTCTTCGCGTTCCTGCGCCAGTCGTGGCTCGACGCGCAGCATTACAAAGCCTCCTGGGAACATTACAACCAGAACAAGCGCGGGATGCAGCGGCCCGAAACCGACAAATCGCTGGCCGCGCTCCAACCGGTGATCACAGGCCAAATGCCCGTCGCCTTCAGCGCCAACAGCGTGCGCGAGATCAAACGCGCCATCAGTCTGGCCGAAGAGTTCGGATTGAAGTATGTCATCGCCGGCGGATTGCAGAGCTATCAGATCGCCGATCTGTTGAAGCAGAAGAACACGACAGTTCTGCTCAGCCTCAATTACCCGCAGCGCCCGGCCAATCTGGAAGACCCGGAATCGGAAGCCTTGCGCGTGCTGCGCGACCGCGCCGCCGCGCCGACATCCGCCGCAGCGCTGCACAAAGCCGGCGTGCGATTCGCCTTCCAATCAGGCTATCTGGCGCGTCCCGCCGATTACATCGCCAACGCCGCCAAAGCCATCGAGGCCGGTCTGCCGAAAGACGTAGCGATCAAGGCGATGACGATCTATCCGGCGGAAATTTTCGGCGTCAGCGAGCAGTTGGGCAGCATCGAGAAGGGCAAGATCGCCAACATCGTCGTCACCAGCGGCGACCTCTTCGACCGCCGCTCGCAGGTCAAACACGTCTTCATTGACGGCAAGCCATACGAAGTCAAAGCGCCCGCGCCGGCGCAAGCCGGGGCAGGCGGACGTTTCGGACGACCCGGAGGCGGCGGACGCCCCGGCGCTGAATCCGCCATTTCAGCCGCAGGCAGTTGGTCAGTCACTTCGGAATCGCCGCAAGGGCCGATCCAACTGACTTTCAATCTCAAGCAGGAAGGCGCGACAATCACCGGCGAAGTCTCCACGCCGTTCGGAACCTTCCCGCTCAGCGGCTCTCTCAGCGGCAATGAACTGACCTTCGCCTTCACTGCGAAAATCCAGGATCAGGAAGTGCCCGTCAGCGGCAAAGGCGCGATTGACGGCGCTTCGATCAAAGGCTCGATGAACGCGATGGGACAGGACGCGAGTTTCAGCGGCGCACGCGCGCCGAGGTAAAATACCTCATCGGAAAGGAGTATTACGATGAGTACCATTGAGAGACTTCTACAGGAAGCGCGTGCGTTGCCTCTGACAGATCAGATCAAACTCAGTGAACTAATCGCGCAAGAAGCGCGCGCGGCTGAAATTGAAGCGCGTAGAGCAGCCGTCGAAGATGCCCTCGGCAGTATGGCTGGGCTTCTGCCTTCAGTTGACGAGTTTCTTGCCGAAAAGCACGCTGAACTTGAACGAGAATTAAAGCGCGAAAAACCATGATCTATGTAATGGACTCCACCGCGATGATCGCTGTTTTGAATGGCGAGCCAGGCGCGCAGGTCGTCAAAAACTTTATGCTTGACGTTAATTCCACCTGCCTCGCTCACGCCATCAATCTCTGCGAAGTCTACTATCAGGCGTTCAGAGAGAGCGGCGAACCAGCGGCAGAGATGGCTTTGAGCAAGCTGTCCGGAAGTGGTGTTCGCGTCCGCGAAGATTTTGACAGCGCTTTTTGGAAATCCGCTGGAAAGATCAAAGGATCGCACCGGCTGTCATTGGCGGATGCTTTTGCCATCGCCCTGACGCTGCGTGTAGGCGGCGAACTGGTCACATCTGATCATCATGAACTGGATCCGCTGGCCGCCGCCGGTGTTTGTCCAATCATCTTCTTTCGCTAGTTCAGCGCGCTGAACCAGAAAGGAAATAACAATGAAGAAATCCCGAACCATCTTACTTACACTCCTCATCGCCACGCTCGGCGTCGTGGCGCAGGCGCAGAATAAAGGCGAAGTCCTGATCAAGAACGCCACGATCATGACCGCTTCACACGGCACAATCGAAGGCGGTTCGATCCTGATCCGCGACGGCAAGATCGCCGCTGTCGGCAAGAACAGCGAGATCAAGGCCGGCGCCGACGCCAAAGTCATTGACGCCACCGGAATGTATGTCACGCCCGGCATCATTGACGCGCATTCGCATTCGGCGCTCGACGACATCAACGAAGGCTCAGTCTCGGTTTCGGCGATGGTGCGGCAGCGCGACGTGGTCAACGACACCGACATCAACATCTATCGCCAGCTTGCGGGCGGCACGACCACGATTCATTCGCTGCACGGCAGCGCCAACGCCATCGGCGGCCAGAACGTGATTCTCAAACTGAAATGGGGCAGGCCCGCCGAGGAGATGATCGTTCCCAACCAGACGCGCACGATCAAATTCGCGCTCGGCGAAAACCCAAAACGCGCCGGCAATCAAAGCAATCCGTTCGGCGGAACAGGCCGCCCGCTGCGCTTCCCCGCCACGCGAATGGGAGTCGAGTTCACGATCCGCGAGGCGTTCCAGCAGGCGCGCGAATACATTCAAAAGTGGGACGAATATGAAGCAGCGAAGAAGCGCGGCGAGAACCCGCTCGCCCCGCGCCGCGATTTGAAGCTCGAAGCCATCGCCGACATTTTGCGCGGCAATCTCTTCGTTCACTCGCACTGCTATCGCGCCGACGAAATCCTGATGCTGATGAACGTGGCCAACGAATACGGATGGAAGGTGCTGACGTTCCAGCACGTGCTCGAAGGTTACAAAGTCGCCAAAGAGATTGCGGCGCACGGCGCGGGCGGTTCGACTTTCTCCGACTGGTGGGCGTACAAGATCGAAGCCTACGACGCGATTCCCGGCAACGCCGCGATCATGCATCACAAGGGTGTGCTGACCTCGATCAACTCCGACGACGCCGGACTGGCGCGACGCCTTTACCAGGAGTCCGCCAAGACCATCAAGTACGGCGGCCTGACCGACGATGAGGCGTTGCAATTCATCACGCTCAATCCGGCCAAACAGATCAAGATGGACAGCCGCATCGGCAGCATTGACGTGGGCAAGGATGGCGACATCGCGATCTTCAACGGCAATCCGTTCAGCATCTACTCGCGCGTCGAGATGACGTTGATCGAAGGCGAAGTCTATTTCGACCGCAAGGAAGACCTGAAGCGCCGCGAGTTGCTCGCCAAAGAGAAAAAGGAGTTGATCGAGAAAGAGCGGCGAATGGCGCCGCAGGACATGCAACGACAGCCGATGCCGCAGATTCCGCCGACGGTCAGCGCGCCGCGCGACGATCAGCCGGAGATCAAACAATAAGAGAGTCAATCCGATGAACAAACGAATCACAATCGCAATTCTCATCGTCGCGGCGTTGGCGTTGACACTACCCGCGCCAATCAGCGTCGCGCAGAACAACGCGGCCAGCAACGTCTACGCCATCCGCAACGCGAAGATTGTCACCGTCACAGGCGCCGTGATCGAACGCGGCGCGATACTGATCCGCGACGGCAAAATCGCCGAGGTCGGCGCGAAGGTCACAATACCGGGCAACGCCAAAGTGATTGATGCTGCGGGGCTGTCGGTCTATCCGGGAATGATTGACTGCGGCACGCAACTCGGCCTGACCGAGATCGGCTCGATTCAGGAGACGCGCGACACGACCGAGCTTGGCGATTTCAATCCGCACATGCGCGCCATCGTCGCCGTGCAGCCGCACAGCGAGTTGATCCCGGTTTCGCGCGCCAACGGCATCACGACGGCGATCACGCGACCGAGCGGGCGTTTGGTTTCGGGCCAGGCTGCGTTGATCAATCTCGATGGCTGGACGTGGCAGGAGATGACGGTCAAAGCTCCGGCGGCGATGGCGATGGAGTATCCGCGCTCGGCGCGCGGGCGCTTCGCAGCATTCCTTCCAGCCGAAGCTACCGCCAACCTGTCGCAACAAATCGAAAGACGGCTCAAGTCGCTGCGCGACAAGCTCGAAGACGCGCAAGCCTACGCCAAAGCCAAAGAGGCTCGCGCGACTGACAAGAGCATCCCGGCGCGCCCACTCGATCACGCGCTCGAAGCGCTGATCCCGGTCGTCAAAGGCGAACTGCCCGTGCTGATGGTCGCCCACAGCGAAAAGGAGATCAAAGGCTCAATCGAACTGGCCGACAAATACAAACTCAAAATGATCATCAGCGGCGCCGATGAAGCCTGGAAGGTCGCGTCTCTGCTCAAAGAGAAAAACATTCCGGTGATTATCGGCCCGGTGACCGATCTGCCCAACAACGAAGATGACGATTACGACATCAACTACTCGCACGCGGGCAAGCTGAGCAAGGCCGGTGTCCGCTTCGCTTTCCAAACCGCCGACGCCGCCTACGTCCGCAACCTGCCTTATCAGGCAGGCACGTCCGCCGCGTTCGGCCTGCCGAAAGACGAGGCCTTGAAGGCCGTCACGATCTACCCGGCGCAGATTTTCGGCGTGGACAAACTGTTGGGAAGCATCGAGGCGGGCAAGATGGCCAACCTGATCGTGACCGACGGCGATCCGCTGGAATTCAAGACCATCGTCAAACACATGTTCATCAACGGCAAGCCGGTTGACCTGTCGAGTAAACATACCAAGCTGTACGACAAGTTCAACGCGCGGCCTTGATGAATGCGGATTGCGGATCGCGGATTGCGGATTTGATTTCGTCCGCAATCCGCATCTTTGTTTTCAAGCGAGAATTAAGGTAGCGAGAAGACATCTTCCAGATTCAGCGCCAGCACGACCTTCTGGCCAATGACTTTCATCGTCGCGTCATCAAGCGTACCGATGTATTTTTCCAGCCGGTTTTTTGCAATCGTCTGAACATTGTCCAGTTGAACGAACGAATGCCGAGATAAATTGGCTTGTTGGTCAATGTCCACTTCGGTTGGGTAACCTTTGCCTTGCGTGGTGATTTCCGCGACAGTGACTTTATTGAGGTGAGGAATGACTGCGCTCCGCGTCAGGATGACCACCGGACGCCTGCCAGCCCGATCGCCTTAATCAGCTTCCCAAACGTCGCCTCGATTCATAATTCTGACCAGGTTTGCGACTCGAGCCAGTCTTCAGCCCGGCTCGCCTCATCCGGATTTTGTTTGAGAGCGGCGACCCATTCCTGCTCGAACTGCTGTCCACCGTTTCGTTTGAGCCAAACCAGCAGCGCTTCCCGAATGATCTGGGCAAGTTCCAGACCGCGCGATTTACCCGCGCTGACTATTTCAGTCAATAACTGTTCCTCAAGGGTTATTTCAATATTCATCATTACTCGCCTCCGCAGGCATTCTACTACAACACGAGAAACAAGCCGCAATCGCCTACCCATACGAAATTTTGGAGAAATGCAGAAAGCTGAATCCGGCGTTTCCATCGTTGGGCTGGCGACATAGTAAATTCATGAGTTTCCGCGCGGCGCCTCCTCTGGCCTGTTGCTTGCGTTCAACCTGCTTCTAAACGTCCCTGAGCAGTTCTTTCTTCACTGACAACCTTTTTGAAGCCATCCGCAGGCTTCTTTTTTTCAACTGAAAGGAAAGCAAGTTATGAGCAGGAGACACATTTTCCTCGTGAGTCTGATACTCGCGGCGTTTTCGTCAATCGCCTTTGCCCAATCAACCGCCACGCTTCAGGGCACGGTCACTGATCCGTCGGGGGCCGTCGTGTCCGGCGCGAAAGTCACCGTTCGCAACCAGGCCACGTCGCTTGAGCGCGTCGCCCAGACCGACAGCGACGGCAATTATCAAGTCGCCGCGCTGCCGCCGGGCGCTTACCGCGTCGAAGCGCAGGCGCAAGGCTTCGAGCGCCAGGTGGCCAGCAATCTGATATTGGAAGTTAGTAGGATCGTCGTGCAGAACTTCCAACTGAAGATCGGCAACGTCTCGCAGGAAGTCAGTGTGACGGCGGACACGCAAACCGTCGAGACGGCCACCACCACCGTCGGCCAGGTGATCAATCAAAAAACCGTGCAGGAGATTCCGCTCAACGGGCGGCATTTCGTTGACCTCGGCCTGCTCATTCCCGGCTCGGTCACGCCGCCGCAGAACGGCTTTCTGACGGCGCCGCTGCGCGGGCAAGGCTCGTTCGCGTTCAACACCGCAGGCGCCCGCGAAGATACGGTGAACTTTATGATCAACGGCATTAATCTCAACGATCAGGTGCAGAACCAGATCACGTTCCAGCCTTCGATCAACACCGTCCAGGAATTCAAGGTTGATAACTCGACTTACAGCGCCGAATACGGGCGCAGTTCAGGCGCCATCGCCAACATCGCCACACGCTCCGGCGCCAATCAATTTCACGGCGAGGCGTTCGAGTTTTTGCGCAACGACGCGCTCGACGCCCGCAATTTCTTCAACCGCTGCCCGAACACCGATCCGAATTGCAAAGGCGGCGGCAAACCGCCGTTCAAACGCAACCAGTTCGGCGGCGCGCTGGGCGGCCCGGTTCTGAAAGATCGGACGTTCTTCTTTTTCAGCTACGAGGGGCTGCGGCAGCGGCAGGGGCTGTCGCTCAACAGCGCCGTGCTGCGCGACGACCAGCGCGCGCTCGTCACCGATCCGACCTCGAAAAAACTGCTCGATCTGATCCCGCGCGCCAACGCCACCGGCGCGAGCGGCGAAGGGCGATTCATCGGCTCCGGCACCGCGCCCGTCAACATTGATCAATGGACGGGCGACGTGAGCCATCAGTTGACGGCCAACGACCGCATTCACGGCTATTACGCCTTCCAGCGCGATTTTCGCGGCGAGCCGAATTTGCAGGGCAACACGATTCCCGGCTTCGGCGACACACGCCAATCGCATCGCCAGATTTTCACTTTCAACGAGACGCACACTTTCAGCCCGAATCTGGTCAACGAAGCGCGCTTCGGCTTCAACCGCATCTTCATCACGTTCACGCCCGTCAACCAGCTCAACCCGGCTGATTTCGGCATCAACAACGGCGTCAACGCGGCGATCGGTTTGCCGCAGATCACCATCGGCGGCCTCGGCCTCAACTTCGGCGGGCCGTCGGGCTTCCCGCAGGGGCGCGGCGACACGACCTTCGTCGTTTCCGACACGGCCAATTACCTGCGCGGCAAACACTCGTTCAAATTCGGCGGGGAGTTCCGCCGCTTCCTCAACAACAATTTCAATCTCGACACCGGCACGTTCGGATTCGCCAGCCTGGCGGATTTCAACATCGGTCGCGCCAACGCCTTCAGCGTCACGCTCGGCGACCGTCCGAGCAGCATCGCCACCGGCGCGATTGGATTGTTCGCGCAAGACAACTACAAACTGGAATCGAACCTGACCTTGGAACTCGGCTTCCGCTACGATTGGAACTTCACGCCGTCGGAGCGTTACGACCGGTTCGTCCTCTTCGATCCGACGCTGGCCTCACTCGTGCGCGTGGGCGCCGATCTGAATCAGATTTACCACTCGAACAACCGGAATTTTCAACCGCGTCTGGGCTTCGCATGGGACCCGTTCAAGGACGGCAAGACATCAGTGCGCGGCGCTTACGCGATTCTGGTTGATCAACCTGTAACCAACCTCGTGACGGGCGCGACGGCTAATCCGCCGCTTGCCATCCCGCGCAATTTCACGCCTTCGACGGCCACGCCGTTCACCAGCTACACGCGCGCGTTGACCGACGCCGCTGCGGCCGGACTCGCGCCGGCTTCGGTTGATCACTTTTTCGACAACGCCTACGTGCAGTCGTGGAACCTGAACATCCAGCGCGAACTGACGCCAACGCTCGGCGTGCAGGTCGGCTACTTCGGATCGAAGGCGACGCACCTGCGCATCTCGCGCAACATCAACCAGTTCGTCAATGGCGCGCGGCCCTTCCCGCGGCTTTCGACCGGCAGCCCGATTCTGCCCAACAGCGCTCTCGGCAACATCACCGAGATCAGCAGCGGCGGCAATTCCAACTACAACGCGCTGTGGGTGACGGCGAACCAGCGAATCTCGCGCGGCTTGCAGTTCAACGCTTCGTACACCTTCTCGAAATCCATTGACTACAACTCGCTCAACTCGCAGGGCGTGGTCGTACAGAACAGTTACAACATTCAGGGCGACCGCGGCCTGTCGGACTTCGACGCTCGCCACCGCTTCGTCGTCAGCGCGATTTACGAACTGCCGTTCAAAGGCAACCGGCTGATCGAGGGCTGGCAGCTTTCGGGCATTACGCAATGGCAGACCGGCAACCCGGTAAACATTCTGGCCGGCAATCCGCTGGCCATCGCGGGCACGACCATCGGCGGAGCCAGCATCGCTTCGCTCACCGGCGTGGCTTCGATTCGTCCCGACCTGGTCGGAACGGTTCAAAAAGTCGGGCGGGTTAATCAGTGGTTCACCAATACCGTCTGCGATCCGCGCGCTCCGGGCGGTTGCGCGGCAGGCTCGGTCTTTGCGCTGCCGGTCGCGCTTGTGGGCAACGCGTCGGTCTTCCACTTCGGCAGCCTGGGCCGCAACACGATCACCGGCCCCGGCTTCAGCAACACCGATTTCTCGTTGCTGAAGAACACGCGGATCACTGAAAGCCTGCGCGTGCAATTCCGCGCGGAGGTCTTCGACATTTTCAATCACGCGAACTTCGGTCAACCGGGCCGCGTCGCTCAGGTCGGCAGCACGTCGTTTGGTGTGATCACCAACACGCGCTTCCCGACGGGCGATTCCGGCTCGTCGCGCCAGGTTCAACTCGCGTTGAAGTTGATCTTCTAAATCTGCCCCTGAATGAGACGATCCGCTGGAATTCAAGACCATCGTCAAACACATGTTCATCAACGGCAAGCCGGGTAACCTGTCGAGCAAACATACCAGGCTGTACGACAAATTCAACGCGCGGCCGTAACGACATCAGCCAGATAAGGCAGAAGCGGAGGGTGGAATGTTTTCCATCCTCCGCTTCTATTTGAATCACGTCAGCAGTCCTGCCGTCAGCGCCTGGCTCCAACCCCGACTGAGCCTATTAATCCTGAAACAGCGTAAGGCAAGCCAGGATTAACGGACAGGCCGTGGCTCTATCGGCAGGTGAACAGGTAATCCCTGAAAAAGAGCCAAATCTGGCTCGCCGTAAGCAATCGAAACTGTGATCATTGATTGTTCGTTGCCTCCACCTTTTCTGATAATACCCAGAGGGAAGTTGAATTTTGGCGAGAAATAAAAGTCTTCATACCCGCCATCTTCATCTTCTTTGATTCGCAATACGTAGCACTTCTCCCCTTGAACCCATTCGTTCGGATTTCCCTTTCTCAACCTGGAATCAGTTTGCAAAGCAGCCTCTGAATACCCAGATGCTTCAGCATTGTAGTTGGAGACCGGCACTAACTTTGTGTCCCCGTTATATTGAGCGAGAAACTGCCCTTCATGGTTAAATCCCAGGTAGATAACCTTCCCACTCGCATCAGTACGTTTCTCCACAAAGTTCCCATTGGACTGTGAAGCCCGAACGGATACCCAGTCAACTTTCGGCGTCGCGCCAGCCAAGACGGTGATTCTCTTTTGCACAACCGTGAATCCGGTTTTCGCCACTTTAGCATCTTGGTTCGTTTTGCTTAGCGCATAAGCCACAACACCGAGAGCAAGCGTGGCCATAGGGAGAATGACCCACATTTTACGTAAGGCTTCCTTAAACATCGCAGACCTCCTTATTTTACTTCGCCAATTAGAAACTACACTGCACAATGAGATATACCTTTCGATCTCAAGCGCAGGCGCATGGATAGACCAGACAGTCTTCGTATATGCAAGGTGAAGTGTTGCCGACACAATTGCCGACTTGCTGACTGCAACCGGGGAACGGATTACATGCACAGTCTTGCGTTGTGCATTCTTCGTAGGTAATTAGACAGAAACATCCAGGATTATAGCCACAACGCGGCAAGGCTTCGGTTTTTTGGTTTACAAAACTGACGAGTAGCAAAACAGCTCCCGCCGCGAAAGCGATGGCTTTAGCAAGGCGCTTAAGGCTGATTTTTTTCATGGTTCACTTCCTTCGATTTTGGATAGCTCTGGTAAGCGTACTATCTTGCGGGCAAAGCCGAAGATGTTACGCCGAAGATGTTACGCCGAAGATGTTACGCCGAAGATGTTACGCCGAAGATGTTACGCCGAAGATGTTACGCCGAAGATGCTACTGCTACCGAAATTGCTTGTCAAAGACTTATTAATCTAACGAAAAAATAGATCCCCGCCCTGATTGGCATTTGCGCGCGTTGTCGCTATGTGCCATTTTTATCGCATCATAAAGGAGGAACGCTAAATGCCGATGCAGTTCGATCTGACCGAAGAGCAACAACAAGTCAAAAAATCAGTCCGCGAATTCGCCGAAACCGAGATCAGGCCGCGCGTGATGGAAT
>WBZO01001592.1_pt1 | contig 34409 bp, 36 predicted proteins | sample 5204261 | NCBI WGS metagenome assembly WBZO01 (sample SAMN12412400, study PRJNA552823) | activated sludge metagenome | isolation source: activated sludge from anammox sidestream of wastewater treatment plant... | place: USA: North Carolina | collected 2017-09
GACCGACACCCTCGAAAAACTCCCTGCCTGGCCTAATAGCCGAATCGATGAGTTGCTGCCGCTTGCACCAGAGGCCATCAAAGCATTATTGAAAAAATATGGATAGGTGGTAGCGTTGGAGGCTTACAGTTGAGCTGCCTTGGCTCCTGATTATTAATCTATGCAATTCTCGTGCTGTTACAGCCTTCCCAATCATTATCGTGAGTACGCTGTTGTACTTTAAACGTTGCTCTAGTTCAAGTGAACTCAAAACGCAATTGTATCTACTTTCTTTTTACCTTTTCTTATAGCAGCCCATTTTAGTAGTAGTTTATTCAAGTACCAGGGGGATAATGTGAGAGTTTTGTGGGCTGGGAGTTTCATGGCATGGTAACTCGCTATCTTGGAAGAAATTATCTTGATTGATATTGAGTGTATTGCCAAATTACTCCCACTCTATCGTGGCTGGTGGTTTGCCTGAGATGTCATAAACAACGCGGTTAATGCCACGGATTTCATTGATAATGCGATTAGAGATTCTGGCTAGCAGAGTATAAGGTAGTTCTGCCCAATGGGCGGTCATGAAGTCTTCAGTTTGAACGGCACGTAGAGCGATTACGTATTCATAACTACGGTTATCTCCCATGACACCAACTGACTTTATGGGTAGGAAAACGGCAAATGCCTGAGAGATTTTTTCATACCACCCGGCATTTTTCAATTCTTCAATAAAAATAGCATCTGCTTGGCGCAATAACTCTGTATATTCGTATTTAACTTCCCCCAAAATACGTACACCTAATCCCGGTCCAGGGAATGGATGACGGAATATCAGATCATGTGGCAACCCCAGCGCTAAACCGAGCTCTCGTACTTCATCTTTGAATAGTTCGCGTAGCGGTTCCAATAATTTGAGATGGAGTGTTTCAGGTAGACCGCCGACATTGTGATGAGATTTAATTAACCCGGATTTTTTTGTATGGCTACCGGCAGATTCTATAACATCAGGATAAATAGTGCCTTGTGCTAGCCATTGGACATTTTCAATTTTTGCTGCTTCTTGCTGGAAAATTTCCACAAATTCACGACCAATAGTGCGGCGCTTTTGCTCTGGATCGGTAATTCCTTTCAATTGTTCCAAAAATTGTCTGCTAGCATCAACATAGATCACGTTAGCAGCTAAATTCCGACTAAAAGTTTCCATGATCTGCTTCGCCTCATTTTGACGAAGCAAACCATTGTCAACAAAGACGCAGACTAGTTGGTCGCCTATGGCTCGATGGATTAATGCAGCAGCTACCGAAGAATCGACGCCTCCAGATAATCCTAGAATAACTTTATCACTACCGACGCGAGCACGTATTTTTCCAATAGCTTCTTCTATGTAATCCGGCATGTTCCAATCGTAACCCGCGCCACAGATATCGTGGACAAAACGATCGAGAATGACTTTGCCTTGGAGGGTGTGAGTAACTTCTGGATGAAATTGAACCCCATAAAATTTACGAGTTTCATCAGCAATGGCTGCAAAAGGAGTGGCTGAGTTGGATGCAGTAGCTTTAAAACCTGGTGGTAGCTTGCTCACTCGATCGCCATGACTCATCCATACATCCAACGCAGGTTTGCCATCAGAGCTGATACGGTCCTTGATATCTTGGAATAGTTCGCATGGTTCAGTAAGTAATTCTGCATAACCAAATTCTCGAGTCTGAGCATCTTCTACTTCACCTCCCAGCTGGGCTGCCATCGCTTGCATACCGTAGCATATACCGAGAACGGGAACTCCTAGCTCAAATACAATTTGTGGCACACGTGGCGCATTGTCAATAAAAGCCGAGGCAGGTCCACCAGAAAGAATAATGCCAATAGGAGAAAATTCTCGAATGAATTGCGGACTGACATCAAAAGGATGAAGTTCACAATATACATTGGTTTCCCGGATGCGACGCGCGATTAGGCGGGTGTATTGTGAGCCAAAATCAAGGATAAGAATTGCTGAATGCATGTCAGTAAGCCGTTATTCAATGTGATAATTGGGTGCTTCTTTGGTGATCTGGACGTCATGTACATGAGATTCTCGTATTCCAGCAGATGTAATTTCAATGAATTCTGCTTTTTCATGCATTTCACTAATGCTGTAACATCCTAAATAACCCATACTGGAGCGCACACCTCCTGTCAGCTGATGGATAACATTGGCGAGAGCACCTTTGTAGGGAACACGGCCTTCTACCCCTTCTGGCACCAGCTTATCTGCTTCGTGGCGTTCAGCTTCTTGAAAATAGCGGTCACTTGATCCTTGCTGCATGGCGGAAAGCGATCCCATGCCGCGATAGCTTTTGTAGGCTCTTCCCTTAAGTAATTCAACTTCTCCTGGAGATTCTTCTGTTCCCGCCAGTAAACCACCCAGCATCACTGAGCTAGCACCAGCAGCTAGGGCTTTAGCAATGTCACCAGAATAACGAATACCACCGTCAGCAATCACTGGTACTCCCGTGCCTTGTAATGCTGTCGCAACATTATCAATGGCTGAAATTTGTGGAACACCAACCCCAGCAACCACTCGAGTCGTACAGATTGAACCGGGACCAATTCCCACTTTTATTGCATCGGCACCATGATCTACCAATGCTTTAGCACCAGCAGCGGTTGCGACATTACCAGCAATGACCTGAATTTCAGGAAAATTTCTTCTAATCCAATACACACGTTCCAGCACACCTTGTGAATGTCCGTGTGCTGTATCGACGACGATTACATCGGCTCCAGCTTCTACCAGTGCTGCAGCGCGTTCATCGCTGCCTTCTCCCACCCCAATAGCTGCACCGACGTATAAACGTTCTCGCTCATCTTTACTGGCATAAGGATGTTCAGTGGTTCTGGTAATATCCTTGACGGTGATCATGCCGCGTAATTCAAAGTTTTCATCGACAATTAGCGCTTTCTCCAGTCTGTGTTTATGCAGTAAAGCTAATGCTTCTTCTCGCGAAATACCTTCTCTGACGGTAACCAGCCGTTTTTTCGGAGTCATAATATTTTTAACAGGCTGATCTAGGTTAGTTTCAAACCGTAGATCACGATTGGTAACAATGCCAACGACTTTTTTACCTTTTACTACGGGGAGACCGGATATATTGTGCTGACGAATGAGTTCTAGAACGTTACTGACGGACATCTCTGGAGAAACGACGATCGGATCAGTGACAATGCCGCTTTCAAAGCGTTTTACCTGTGCGACTTGTGCAGCCTGAGTACTAATTGGCATATTTTTGTGAATAATACCAATTCCACCTTCTTGCGCGATAGCAATAGCAAGCCGTGCCTCAGTGACGGTATCCATGGCGGCTGAGACAATCGGAATCCTGATTCGAAGGGTACGAGTTAACTGAGTAGTAAGATCAACGTCTCTAGGTAGGACTTCTGAATGAGCAGGAACTAATAATACGTCGTCGAAGGTAAGTGCTTTTTGAATGAGTCGCATGCTACCGATCCCTCACAAAACCAATATTATATCGGAACCGACCATTTTTTCTGACGCAACTTTATATTTTTTACTGAAATTGCTCTGATTAGAATGAATCAGTATCAGATTCAATATTATCAACGCATACGCCATGCTGAATAGGTTGTTTCTCGATTGAAATCATCCCAAATATAAGTTGGTTGAGCGAGTGAGGTGGTTGGTATTACGAAGGTAGCAACATCAAGAGCACCACTTACTGTCCGCCCAATTGTTTGAACGATTCCAATAAAAAACCCCGCTGTTACCCCATAGATAGTCCCTTTTTTCTGACTGGTAATCATCATGTTTTTGGGAATTTCGCCAACACCAGTGACTATGTTGGCTACCCCTGTGGCTAGCTTTTCTCCTATTTTTTCAGGATAGCTATCAGCTGCTTGCGCGTTAAATGATAGAAAAAAACTCAAAATAACTGGTAGCAAAAATACTGTAGAAAGATGTTTCATCTTATTTTCTCCCTATTAAAATTACTGATTATCTGATTGGAATATTATTAACGCAAACTGATAATACGCCATCCACTTTTTTGTGCGTGCTCATGAAGTGTAGCATCTGGATCCACTGCGACGGGATGGGTTACTTTTTCGAGAAGCGGTAGATCATTGAGTGAGTCGCTATAAAACCAACTTTGTAGAAAGGATAGCCAAGTAAGATTGTGAGCATCTAACCATTGTTCTAACCGTGCTATTTTTCCTTCCCGAAAGGAAGGGATACCAGTAACACGCCCGGTAAATTCACCATTTTCTAGCTCGGGTTCAGTTGCGATCAGGTGATCAATGCCCAGTAAACGTGCTATAGGAGCGGTTACGAAACTATTAGTAGCAGTAATGATGATACATAAATCTTTTTCGGCCTGGTGCCTAGCAATTAATTCACGTGCTTTCGGGGCAATGAGTGGGGTAATTTTTTGTTTGATAAAACTATCACGCCATTCATTTAATTGCTCGCGGGGGTGGCGCGAAAGAGGTTTCAGCTGAAAATTTAGAAACTCGTGAATATCTAGTGTACCTGATTTGTATTGCTCGTAAAATTCGACATTACGCGCTTCATAAATTTCTCGATCTAAAACTTGCTGCTCTATCAGAAATTGTGCCCACTGAAAATCACTATCTCCTGCTAAGAGCGTATTATCCAGATCAAATAATGCCAGTTTCATAATGTTGATCGGTATTGCAAAAATAAGTGTTGTGAAATTTTATAAGGAAAAATAACAGCTTTGTTTCAAGATTGAGCAGTACAATTACGATTTTTTAAGGTTGGTGGGTATTTAAGTTCGCTATCAATTATAACAGTTCACGTAATAAGGGGAGGGTAACCGGGTGTTGTCTGGTCAGCGAAAGCTGATCTAACTGATTGATTAGCTCGATTAGGGAAGATAAATCTCGCCGTTCATGTTTTAGTAAATAATTACAAATTTCTACTGGCAATTCGAATCCACAGCGAATAGCGTAATCTTGCATGACTTCGATTTTCTTTTCATCCGTTAGCTCGTGTATTTGATATACCAATCCCCAGCCTAAACGGGTAGCTAAATCTTGTCGTAAATTTAATTGTGCAGGCGGGTTGGAGCCGCTAACCAAAAGGATTCCACTCTCATTTTCACGAAATTGGTTGTAAATATTGAATAATTTTATCTGTGCGATATTGCTTAATTGTTCGACATTATCAATGAATAGGCAATCGACATCGGAATTGAAATTTAATTCATTTGTTTGGTTGCTATCAATATAAAGTGTATTGAGATGTTGTTCAAAAAAAGCGTGAGCTGTAGCTTGTAATAAATGGCTCTTGCCGCAGCCAGTATTTCCCCATAGATAATAAAAACGATCTTGCTGATTACCTGCAACCAGATTTTTTAATGTATAAATTAACTCCTCGTTTCCGAAAGAAATGAAGTTATTCAGAGATGGCGGACCAATTTTAATGATATCGAGCAGAAGCTGTCTCATGGGTGGTTTTTGGATTTTTTCGGTAGAGAGTGGTGTTTAAGGAATGATATATGGATAATTTATAAGTGTTTTGGAATCTTCCAGTTTTCAGAAAGTACTGTAAATTGATGATAAATCAGTGGCGTCATCTGTTTTTGTAAAAATGAATCAGCATGTTTAATAATGGTTAATTATGTTTATTGATACAGCGATAAAAATATATAGGTACATCAACCAGCTGCGAATTAGGATTGGTTGGGTGAATACCTGTCTTGTAATTCTGAATAGATTGCTCGTTGGGGGATCTCGCGGTGCGATCCGTATTTATAAATATCTGTTGATTGCGCAACCAGTTGGTAATCAACCATTTCTGGCTCCCGCCAGAGGCAGAAAAATAGCAATCAGGCAAATAGACAGACATGATCCGGTTATTCAATTTTTTCCACGACCCATGTCCACCATTGATGAACGTTTCAAAAATGGAGCGATATGCCTTGTTGCATTTAAGGACGAAGAATTTGCTGGGTTTATCTGGCTCATGCTCGGAACTTATCAGGAAGATGAAGTACGGGCGCGTTATATTCCATTACCCGCCAAGCGTGCTGCATGGGATTTTGATGTTTATGTCGCCCCCAACTACAGGCTCGGGTTTACCTTTTTGCGTTTATGGGACGAAGCCAACCGACTGCTGAATGAAAACGGTTTCGAGTGGTCTTGCAGCAGAATATCATCGTTTAATCCTGATTCATTGAGATCACATACGGGTCTGGGTGCAGTGGTGCTTGGCCAGGCTGTCTTCATTCAACTGGCTCACTGGCAGGTCACATTGTCTTCAATCAGACCTTATATAAATATCTCCCTGGATTCCAACACTTTTCCCCAATTTTTTCTTGAAACATCACAGCTAAAAAACCCTTTCCTGATCAAAGAAAATAAAACCGTACCGGATTCAACACAGGTAACTCGTTCCTGATTTAATTAATTGGTATCCCTGGTAGCAACTTCCGTGCCAGCTTCAACCCCGCCAGGCTGAATATACCTGCTATCGTCAAATAAAGACCAACTAGTGATGTACCACCTACATCATTCAATGCTTGAGCAGCCAGTGGGGCGAGAGCTCCTCCCAAGATACCGCCAGCATTAAATGCAACAGATACCCCAGTGTAGCGTATGCGTGCGGGAAAAAGAGAGGGTAGCCAGACGCCCAGAGGTCCATACACAAACCCCATAACAAACAAGGCGAGTGAAAGTATTATCCAGACTAGCCATAATGATCCGGCTCCCAGAGCTGGTCCAAATATTAGGCCGAGAATAATTGTTGCGGTACAACCCCATGCCAGTACCCGATTTGCAGGATATTGGTCGGATCGTATTCCAGAGAGGATAATGCCAATGGTCAGAAATAATATTGCTGCAAGCTGAGTGAGTAGAAATAATTCGCGATCATATCCTAACGTGACGGTACCATGAGCCAGTGCGAAAGCAGTGGAAAGATAAAAGATAGCAAAACAAGCAACTACTGTAAATGTACCTGCAAAAGTGATGACAGCATGTTTGTGAATCAATTCTTTAATAGGAATTCGTGCAGGGGGACTTTGTGCTAGTGCTCGAGTAAATTCGGGTGTTTCATTAATTTTTAACCGTACCCATAAACCCAATCCAACCAAAATAGCGCTGGCGAGGAATGGGATTCGCCATCCCCATGCTACAAAATCATCGTTGCTTAATATCATTCCAATGAGGAGGAATAATCCATTTGCAGCGATAAATCCAATGGGAGCACCTAATTGAGGAACCATGCCAAAGCGTGCTCGCCATCCTGGAGGAGCATATTCAACAGCAAGTAAAGCCGCGCCGCCCCATTCGCCGCCTAGCCCTAATCCTTGACCAAAACGGAGAATACATAACAATAGTGGTGCTATCCATCCAGCCATTGAATAAGTAGGTAGGAATGCAATCAACAGAGTGGATGTGCCCATTAGTAGTAGAGAGGCAACTAAAGTTGATTTTCTACCAATCCGATCCCCAAAATGACCAAATAGGATTGCACCGAAGGGTCTAGCGAAAAAAGCAAGACCAAAACTCAGGAACGATAACATGAGTTGTGCAGACGGAGATTCAGCAGGAAAGAATAAAGGACCCAATACTAGTGCTGCTGCTGTAGCGTAGATATAAAAATCATAGAATTCGATCGTTGTTCCAACCAAGCTTGCAATGAGTATGCGTCGATGTTGATAAAATGGATTTGTCATATAGTAATTTTGAATAATTATTCTGGGAATTTCTACAAAACCATCTATGTTGTCATTTCGATATTTAAAATTAGCTTAAAATATTATTTATTGGATATAAGCTCCATTTTTTTTACTGATTTTTACCTTGAACTGACTGTTTCGCCAATATTTTGTAGAGATTTCTTAAGAACATGACCTTGGTTTCTGATTTTGTCTAGGTGTCGTGCTCTCTTCAATTTCTATAAATAGTACATGGGGCCTATCGCAAACACCAATGCACCCCATATCAATTCTTCAGAGGAAGTTTGGCGCTTCTTCTCGGAACAGTCGCAGATACTGGGAGGTGCATCCGACATCCGGGCTTTTCACCCTGGTACGGCAATAACAGTATCCAGCATAGCCGAATCAGCTGGCGTATCGTCTGCAGAAATAGTCACAAGCAACTTACCCGATAGTCTGGGTACTAAAATATTAAATAACTTGTCCGGTATAGATATGTCGTTATCGGCTTCGGGAGCAGCTGTCCCGGAGGCGCAAAAACAAAGAATGGAACAAGGAAACCCGTAAACCCTAAATTGGAAACCATTAAAAAATTAATGGGAAACAAACAAAATGACGAATAGAAATTTTAATGCCATTTATCAAATAAACGCCAGGATGGGTCATGAGGATCAGAAAAATCGGATAGATTAAAAGACAAATACTCTTCTTCCCTCAATTTTTCCAACTCAACATCTTCTTTTTCATCATACTGAGGCAGAGGAAAAGCATGTTTTTTCCAGCACAGAGCAGTTATAGCATCCCTGATGAATACATACAGAAAGCAAGGAATCACCCAAAGGATACCTGCTCCAGCCAGGTAATACAGGCTTGTTTCTGCATCCAGCTTATCTGCCTTGAGAAACATAAATACTGAGATACCGAGAAAAAGCGGCAGGGCTAGTACCTGCTCTACCCTTTTGAATTTGATTTGCATAATAGGCTCCTTTGACGCGAGTATATCCATTATTCTATTTAATCTATAGACGTTCTTCTCTATCTGAAATCCGAAAATTCTTCTACCAATTAAATTTCTGTCTTGTGTATCGCAAGAACTCCCGGATTTCAGATTGACAAAATTATGAAGCCAATTTAATCGGGTTAAGGTACTGTTTTCTTGTTCCCAATAAAATTAGTCCTAACAGCATAATTGAAAGCATTCCAGGTTCAGGTACTGATTGGCTGATCGAATCAATTGTTAGCGTTCCGCTGAACCCAAAATAATCTAGTCCCTCAGCAAGTGCATTCGCTCCCCCGACAAATATCGAATAATCACCAGCAGCAAGTCCCGCAAAAGAAAGTGAGACGACACCATCCTGGAAGCCATCAGCACCCGCAACACCATTAGTCGTTACACCGTCGTATGCATGACCGACATACTTCAAATGACTTAATTCACCATCTTCGTTGCCAACAGTCCAGTCACCTAATGCATAAAAAGAACCAGCACTACCCTCTGGCCGATTTGCAATGGATATTTCAGTTGAATCATAGTCTGCCTTAAAAGGTGGTATATGTGCTAACCCGCTGTAAAGAGAAAATCCTGGTTGAAATCCTCCCAATGTCATTACCGGTTCGGCATTCGGCGGAAAACTAGGCGTAAATTCAAATGGATCGGCTGCCTTGAAAGTAAGTGTTACATCAGCAGTGCCTGATAGCGTGAAACGAAAAGGTAAAACATGATGGGAATCTCCATAATTTGCTCCATCTATCCATCCAGAATTACCTCTTACTGCCTGATCAGATAACGTAATAGTTGATGGGCTATTAAAAATACCAAAATCATGTCCCGTGTAAACAATGTGAGCCATTGCTGGCAACGCTACTAGATGTCCTGCAAACAATATAAATTGAAATAGCCTTTTCATAAATTACCCTTATTGTTTTTCTGAGCTGGTCTCAAATTATCTGGAATCAGACAATTCGCCAGCCGCTCAAAGTGTCAATTAATGCTGAGGCTAAATCAATGTGACATATTGTCGCATCACGCTAGAGCAAGGCAGTTCCTCAAAATTAGGTGTGCGAGAATGCAAAACGGATAAATCATACGAAAATGGTAACAACCTTTGCCAGAACTTCTTCCATGAGAGGTGCTGGCAAGGTATCCACTTTACAAGCATGCCGAGCTGCCAAATCAATTACTCGCGGCTGATCGCAACGTACAACACCGGTAGTCTTGATTCCAGATATGGTTACGGTAAAACCAAGACGGCGAGCGGGCTCCCCCCCATTAGTAATTGGCAAAATTACCAGCAACTTGATGGCTTCGTTAAATTCAGCAGGAGACATAGCCAAAACGGAACGTCTACCGCTTTGTTCATGCCCAGCGGATAGATCAAGCGACATGAGATAGACGTCACCTCGCTTCATAGCGGTTCACGGTCTATAGATCAAAGGAAGATCAGATTCTTTTGGAAACAAAACCTATTGATATGATTCCGCCGGATATACTGTGCGCGGAAGAACCGACTCCTTTGGCAACCAGACATGGAAAGACAACCAGGAGAATACCATTCGTGGGAGGACAGATTCCTTTGGAAATAGGATTTACCGGGATTCCAAAGGTAACTCTGTTGAGTGTCGTACTAATTTGTTTGGCGTCACGACTTGCCGATAGCTTTTTACCGACTTTTCCACAGTTTCCCTGAACAACGTTGTGGATAACCCGCATAGTCCACTGTTTCTGATAGTTATTTTCGTCTACCTATTTAAAAGGCAGGATCAAGATGATCGAAAATATAATCTTTAATTAAGGTATAAAGTCTTGCAGTAAGGGCATTTACTCGTGTGCATCTTTGATTGATCGTATAAAAATTCAGCACCACAGTTTATACACTTAACAAATAATACAATCTCGCAGGCAACATCCCTTATAGCATAATAGCCTGCATTTATATCCAAAGGCTGTCCCCACATTACTGCATACTGCTCGTGAGTTTTTAATAAAGTGGAAACATCCATCGTAATTCTAGCTACTTTTTCTGGTGATACCTTATCCCATTTGTATATTCGTTGATAAAACCCCACAAAGCTAGCCACCTGGATAGCGGAATAGAAATCATCAATATAACTCACTACGCTCTCGGGCAATTTACCAGGAACAGGTCCATTCCCATGGATTTCATGCCAAAAACCGCGAAGCAATCGCTTATTGTCAATCCCGGATAAACTGCTAACCAAAGGAATACGCAAACCTGATCTAATTAGATCGTAAGCGATCTGTATTTGCTGGAAATTCTTGAGATCCATTTACGTGATAAATTAGTGTTCCTTTGGACATATTGAAACAGCATAATGTGACCTGTATGATTTCGGCATATCCATCATCATTTTCATCTGTTTTTCGTTGAATCTGAAACTGACTACGCTTAAACCGATTGAAGCAGCAAGCTTCCTGATTTCGTCTATGTCCATTTGGGCAAGTCGTTCTAGAACATCTTTAGACAAACCTGTAATCAACGTGCCCGTGCCAGAACTACCTAGACTTCTTGCCATTAATAGATAGTTGTAATTTAAAATTTCAATATCTTTCATTATTATCCATTATTGAAATTGCATTTTTATAACTTTGTACTCTTCGTAATATATAAAGTCAATATGACAGATGAGAATCATGAAACAGTAGGGAAAAGACTAAAAATACGACGATATTCTCTTGGTAGAAATCAAATTGAATTTTCTAAGCTTTTAAAACTTGGGATGGGACAGCTAAGCTACAATATTTTTTCAAACTATTCCTAAAATCAGAAACTTTCATGACTATGCTCCCTAGTCTTAATGTTCCAGTTTATTAAACAAAAAAGTAGCTCCAATGTTTGATGTGGACATAGCTCTTGAAGAAGATCGATCTAGAAAATCTTGGCACAGCGTTAAAGCCGTTAATAGCTGATGATGCAATTCTATGTTCTGATGGCGAGAAAGCATTAGCTGCTGCAGCCAAAGAGATAGGAGTTATGCATCGGCCTGTCAATTTGAGCGCAAGAATTAGAGCTATTAAAAAAATCTATCATATACAAAATGTTAATGCCTATAGCAGTCGACTCAAACAATGGATGTGCTAATTCCATGATGTTGCTATGCGATATTTAGAAAATTATCTAGGATGGAGGAGAATGATTGAATGTCAAATCCAGCCTTTATCACGTCACTCAATTTTATCGGTTGTTTTGAGATGGAATAATTATCAACAATTTATAGTGATATAGTCAGTATTTAAGCTGCACTAGAAATTCTTACGATTTATAGGATTATATATGGCGAGTAACCGTTGGCAGGCTATTTTGAAAATGGCTGCTTTTCTTAAACCCTATAAATTATCGATAGGTTTTAGTTTGTTGGCGTTATTCGTAACCGCTGGAATCACTCTCTCGATCGGGCAAGGTATACGGTTGCTGGTAGATCAAGGGTTTGCTACGCAATCTACTGAATTGTTGGCACGGTACATACTGATTTTTCTGGTATTGGTAGTACTATTGGCAGTAGGTACATTTACGCGCTATTACTGGGTAACTTGGCTTGGGGAACGGGTTATTGCTGATATTCGGTGTAAAGTATTTGCACATTTAATTGATCTGCATCCGGGATTTTTTGAAGCGAATCGTAGTCTTGAAATTCAATCTCGTTTAACAGCGGATATGACTTTATTGCAATCGGTAGTAGGTTCTTCCGTCTCGGTTGCGTTACGTAATTTGATTATGTTAATCGGTGGTGTGATCTTGTTGTTTATCACCAATATCAAATTGTCCGTAATTGTAATGTTTAGTATTCCGCTAGTTATAGTACCCATTTTATTGTTTGGTCGACGTGTGCGTGAATTGTCACGACAAAGTCAAGACCGAATTGCTGTCGTTGGTGCTTATGTTGGAGAAATGCTCGGGCAGATCAAGACGGTACAGGCATACAATCATCAGGCAGCAGATAAGGTATATTTTAAGCAATATGTAGAAGATGCATTTCTTGTTGCGCGTCAACGGACATTACAGCGTGCTTGGCTGGTCGCAATGGTAATTGTTTTGGTATTTGGTGCCATTGGCGTGATGCTTTGGGTGGGTGGTATAGATGTAATTAATGGCAGGATAAGTGGTGGAGAGCTAGCAGCATTTATTTTCTACAGCATCATTGTCGGCTCGGCGGTAGGTGCAGTTTCTGAGGTATTAGGAGATTTACAGCGTGCTGCGGGAGCTGCTGAGCGTACTATGGAATTACTGGAAGAACCTAGTCAGATTTATTCCCCGGTCAATTCGCATCAATTACCCACAGTAGTGGGTAATATCGTATTTGAGCAGGTGTGTTTTGCGTATCCTTCACGGCCCGAGGTACAGGTCATCAATAATCTTTCATTAACTGTTCAGCCAGGCGAAACATTAGCTCTGGTTGGTCTTTCAGGTGCTGGTAAATCAACTTTATTCGATCTGTTGTTACGTTTTTATGACGTGCAATCAGGCTGTATTAAATTAGAAGGCGTGGATATCCGTGATTTGGATTTATCTGATCTTAGACGTAGTTTTGCATTGGTGTCACAGAATCCTACGTTATTCCATGGTAGTATCGAACAGAATTTGCGTTACGCTCGTCCTGATGCCTCTGATATGGAAGTTAAAAAAGCGGCGGAAGCAGCTTTTATCCATGATTTTATTGCATCCTTGCCACAAGGGTATCAGACTCTTCTGGGTGATACTGGCTTGGGAATTTCTGGTGGCCAGAAGCAGCGATTAGCGATTGCTCGAGCTATTCTGGCGGATGCACCTATTTTGTTACTGGACGAAGCAACTAGTGCACTCGATAGCCAAAGCGAGAACTGGGTGCAACAAGCGATCACCAGATTGAGTGCGAGCCGAACTACGCTTATTATCGCGCACCGCTTAAGTACCGTTATTACTGCTGACCGTATTGCTTTTATTCATCGTGGTCATCTGGAGGCATTGGGAACGCATGCAGAGTTAATGAAATCGTGTAGTCTTTATGCGCACCTCGCAATATCACAGTTACAAACAGGAGTTTGATATTACTAGAGGTTATTTTCTACTTGAAATAGTACTGCATACTGAACATTGTGGATCTTTACCGAGAGTAAGCGAGCGTAAACGCATGGTTAATCCATCCAGAAGAAGTAAGCGTCCGTGAAGTGTTTCACCTATCCCCAGCAATACCTTAATCGTTTCAGCTGCCTGTACGCAGCCGATGATGCCTGTTAAAGGGGAAAACACCCCCATCACGGCACATTCAGGATCGTCACTTTCGCCTGAATCAGGGAAAAGACAATGGTAGCAAGGACTATTGTTTTGACGAAAATCAAATACGGTAACTTGCCCGGTGAATCGGACGGCTGCTCCTGATATTAGCGGTTTGCGATGGGTTAAACAGGTATGATTGAGCATGTGGCGGGCTGAAAAATTGTCACTAGCATCAATTACAGCATCAGCATGACTGATTTCTCTATTCAGTAGGTCGATAGTGGCATGTTGAGATAAAGGAATAACCTCTATTTCTGGGTTAATACGCTGCAAAGTATTTTTGGCAGAATCAGCTTTTGATAGACCGATTGAGGCAGTGTCATGCAAAATTTGTCGTTGTAAGTTTGTCAGATCAACTCGATCATAATCACAGATAACAAGTTTACCAATTCCACTGGTCGCTAGATAAAGTGCAGCAGGAGAACCTAATCCACCGGCTCCCAGAATAAAAACGCTAGATTGCGTTAATTTATTCTGTCCTGAAATATCGATTTCTGGTAACAGGATGTGGCGGCTATAACGTAATAGTTGTTGATCATCCACCGTTGCTCCGCCACCCTGCTTATAAATTAGCTTTGGGTTACCTTGGCTGTTTTATGTCTAGCTTTCTGAGATGTAGATTTCAAGTAGTTGATCGCCTTAACTAATAGTTGATCATTCTTAGTTCCAAATTCTACAATTTCATGATCTTTGGTTTTTTTATCTATCTTGCTGCTCTTTGATTTTTTAGAAGTATTGGCACCTTTTTTCTTGAGTGTTGGCTTTTTACCGAGATTCTCTTCCTGATTATTGTTTAAATGACGATTGAGATCAGCTTCTCTTAAAAGGCGAGAATTGTTATCAGTATCTTCATCCAATATATCAGGCGTAATACCTTTTGCTTGTATCGATTGACCATTAGGCGTGTAATAACGAGCGGTTGTCAATTTAATGGCTGTGTTATTACTCAAAGGCAAAATAGTTTGTACTGATCCTTTTCCAAAGGTTTGAGAGCCCATGATAACGGATCGTTTATAATCTTGTAATGCTCCTGCCACGATTTCTGATGCAGAAGCAGAACCACCATTAACGAGCGTTACCATTGGTATGGTTTTGATACCGTGAGGCAGATTTGCTAGGAAATCTTTGCCTGGACCGCGTAGGTAATATTCTGGATTCGCACGTAGTTGCATTTTTGCGTCGTTAGTACGACCTTCCGTATAAACTATCAATGAATTACTTGGTAAGAAAGCAGCTGAAACTGCCACAGCGCTATTAAGTAATCCACCTGGATCATTTCTCAAATCCAGCACCAACCCTTTCATCGGAACTTTGCTTTCACCGTAAAGTTTAGTGATGGCTTCAGCTAGATTTTCTCCCGTACGTTCCTGAAACTGGGTAATGCGTATATAGGCGTATCCTGGTTCAATAAGTTTGGATTTCACACTTTCAATTTTGATTACAGCCCGGACCAACGTGAAGACGAGAGGTTCTGCTTCACCTTCACGAATGATGGTAAGTGTGGTAGAAGTGTCTGGCTTTCCTCGCATCCGCTTAATAGCGTCGTTAAGAGTCATGCCTTTAACAGCGGTATCATCAATTTTTATGATGAGATCACCTGTTTTGATACCAGCTCGGTAGGCAGGAGTATCTTCAATAGGAGAGATAACTTTAACTAATCCATCTTCCATTGTTACCTGTATCCCTAATCCACCAAATTCCCCCTGCGTACCAATTTGCAGTTCTTTATATTCTTCGCTGTCTAAAAAGGCTGAATGAGGATCTAGCCCAACAAGCATTCCGTTAATTGCTTCAGTAATTAATTTTTTGTCTTCGACGGGTTCGACATAGTCACTTTTGATGCGTCCGAATACTTGTGAAAATGTACGCAATTCCTCGATTGGGAGTGTTTGTAACTCTTCTTTGATTTCCTTGTTAGCAATGGCGGAAAAGTTCAAGCTGACCATGACCCCAGCGATAACGCCAATAAAAACTAAACTAATTTTGTTCATAAGATTATGCATGGTGTGTTGCTCCGCTCTTTACCTAAATCGTGTATGTGTTTTAAATACGCTTTACTTAGCTTTTTAAAGCTATTCTATTTTTACCCAGCTAAGTGGATCAAAAGGTTTGCCCTGATACCTGAGCTCGAAGTACAAGCCTGATTCAGCATTTCCACCACTATTACCCACTATTGCTATCGTATCACCACTTTTAACTTTGTTCCCTACCCGTTTGTAGATTGCCTCATTATTGCCATAAAGACTCATGTAGTGGTTACCATGATCGAGAATCATCAAGTTTCCGAATCCTCGTAACCAGTCAGAAAATATAACTTCTCCATTTGCGATAGCTTTGACTTCATTACCTTCTGAAGAACGAATAAATAATCCCTTCCATTTTATATTGCTATTTTCGCGAGGACTGCCAAAGCGATTAATAAGTTCACCTTTAACCGGGAGTCGTAACTTTCCCTTTAGTGCAGCAAAGGAGCCTTTTTGTTCAATGGCATTCGGTAATTTGTTATTACGTAAGATAGATGTGTGATCTTTATTACTTCGCGTTATAAAAGCATTCTTTTTACGAGCGAGCTGTTTATTAAGTTTTTCGATTAATTTGGAAAGATTCTGCTCATCTTGCTTGAGTGCATTAATTTTTTTTTGTTGGTGAGAGACTTCCTTAGAAAGTGATGTAAGAATTTCAGATCGTCGTATTTTTTCTAATTCAAGTTGTTGCTTTTGTTGAGTTTGTTTATTGCGAATCTGTTCGAGCGATTGATTTTGAATATAGCTTGCGTGAGTTAATACATCCAGATCAGCTAATTGATTACGTAAATCATCGATATTTTTAGAACGTGCCTGCACTATATATTTGTAATAGTAAAAATTACGTGTCGCACGATCAAGGTTTTGTTGCCGAAATAATAGTTGCAAATATTCTCGATGTTTTGTCAGATGCTGGTAGTAGATTAATTTACTCAGTTGTGCTTGCTTGATACTCGCTTTATCTTGGAGTTGTGTTGATTCTTTTTGTAGGCGAGCAAGTTTATCCTGGATGTTTTTTTGTTGAGACGCAAGCTGAGAAATCTTGTTGTGCAAAGCATTTATAGATTGTTCAGAATCACGAAGCGCTTCAGCCGCTTTTATTTTAGAAGACTCTTTGTCAGCTAGATCTTTTTGCAGAGCATCAATACGAGAGCGTAGATCAAGTAATTGTTTTTGACTGTTGTCCCGGTTAGTTTGAGGAATTGCATATAACAGCGAGGGTGAGAATATGTTAATTAGAAATAAAAGACAAAAGACACTGATTGTTATTCTCCCTGAGAAAGAAGAATAATGGAAAGCTGCTGTATTTTTAAGTAGCTTTACCAACATTAAGTGCCAGCTTTACCCTGATTGGCGACAGCTGATATTGCTTCTCCAATGGCGCTTGCATCACCGAGATAATAGCTTGTAAGTGGTTTTAAATTATTATCTAGCTCATAAATCAGAGGGATTCCCGTTGGAATGTTGTAATTCAAAATATCTTGATCGGAGATATTATCAAGATGCTTGATCAAGGCACGGAGTGAATTTCCATGAGCTGCAATAATTACCTTTTTTCCTGCCCTGATTTGTGGGGCGACTGACTGGTCCCAATAAGGGAGGAATCTTGCCACAGTATCTTTAAGACTTTCAGCTACAGGGATATCACTAGGAGGAAGATTGCGATAGCGAATATCAAAACCAGGATAACGACTGTCTTCGACTGTAATAGCGGGGGGGCGAGTATCGTAACTACGTCGCCATATAAGCACCTGCTCGTCACCGTATTTTTGAGCCGTTTCTGCTTTATTTAAACCTTGTAGAGCGCCATAATGACGTTCATTAAGTCGCCAATTGAGTTCGATCGGAATCCACATTTGATCCATCTCATCAAGCGTAATCCATAATGTACGAATTGCGCGTTTGAGTAGTGATGTGTGCGCAATGTCAAAGGTAAAGCCATGTTCGCGAAGTAATATACCTGCGTTCTTGGCTTCTTCTAACCCCTTGGGTGTCAGGTCAACATCGGTCCAACCTGTAAAGCGATTTTCTTGATTCCAGATACTTTCTCCATGTCGTAGGAGAACAAGTTTTTTCATGTCGGCCTTAGTGGAATGGAGGAAAATTATACGTAAATAATTTTTGTATTTTATTATATTTTGCCTTGAGACGCAGCAAATCAAAGTCAATTTGACATCAATAATCATCTGGCAGATTGGACAATGTAGGCATTGACGCGATCCAGTTTCACAGGTAGCATCCCTCCGTTTTATAGATTTTGACTGAGGGGAACAGGATGGCACGTGTAGGGCTGGTAGTGGGGAACTGGAAAATGCACGGTAGTTTGGTTCGGAATCAAGCACTACTCGCAGCAGTTGTTTCAGGTACTCAGGCACTACAAAATGCGTCTTGTGCAGTGTGTGTGCCGTATCCTTATTTGGCGCAGGCACAATCAATACTGAAAGATACTCATGTGACATGGGGGGGGCAAAATGTTAGTGAGCATCAGCAAGGTGCTTATACAGGGGAAGTGTCGGCAGATATGTTGGTCGATTTCGATTGTCGCTACGTGATAGTAGGGCACTCAGAGCGACGAACACTATATAATGAGAGCAATCAGATCGTTGCTGAGAAATTCCGTACTGCTCACAAACGATCGCTAATACCAATACTTTGTGTTGGAGAAACATTGGCGCAGCGTGAGGCTAATGAAACTGAACAAATAATAGCGTTACAGCTTGATGCTGTGATTGATCTAGTAGGTATTGATTCGATAAGGCATTCGGTCATTGCATACGAACCAGTATGGGCAATTGGTACAGGAAAAACTGCCTCGCCTCAGCAAGCACAAGCTGTTCACGCCTTCATAAGAAATCGAATAGCTGCTCACAGCAGTGAAGTGGCATCAGAGGTTCAAATAGTTTATGGCGGAAGTGTGAAATCGAGTAATGCATCAGAGCTATTTGGGATGCCGGATATTGATGGTGGATTAATTGGGGGGGCTTCATTAATAGCCGAAGAATTTATTTCAATTTGTTTGGCGGCACAAGGTTAAGAAGGGATACAGATACTGTGGAAACACTCGTTTGGTCGATACACATCATTGCAGCGATAGTAATTATTGTTTTAGTTTTGCTGCAACAAGGAAAGGGAGCGGATATGGGGGCGGCATTTGGAAGTGGTGCCTCTGGAAGTTTGTTTGGTGCTAGTGGGTCCGCTAATTTTCTAAGTAGAATGACAGCACTGGCAACTACAGTTTTTTTTATTACCAGTTTGACGCTAACTTATTATTCAAATAGCGATAGGGATGAAGGAAGTGTTATGCAAAAACTGGAGTTAAAATCGGATAAATCAGTTGATTCAGCTGGAAATGTTAAAGATTCAGATATGAAAAAAGAAACTGGTTCTACGTCAAGAGCGGGTGATATTCCAGAGTAGTTTTATTTGAGTGGGTAATAAAACTTATAAATAAATTCTTGCCGACGTGGTGGAATTGGTAGACACGCCGTCTTGAGGGGGCGGTGGCGAAAGCTGTGCGAGTTCGATTCTCGCCGTCGGCACCAGATAGATGGTTTTGATAAAAAATGTTAAATCAGATTAATTTCCATAACTCAATAAGGAATTGGTAATGTTAGATACCATGCTTGGGAATTATTTTCCTATCTTGTTGTTTATATTAATTGGATTGGCAGTCGGTGTATTATGTTTAGTAGCTGGCTGGTTGTTGGCACCCAATAAACCGGATGCTGAAAAGTTATCAGCTTATGAATGCGGATTTGGCGCATTTGAAGATGCGCGTATGAAATTTGATGTGCGTTATTATTTAATTGCAATTTTATTTATTTTATTTGACTTGGAAATAGCGTTTTTATTCCCTTGGGCAGTTGCCTTTAAAGAAATAGGACTGTTTGGCTTTGTTGCGATGTTAGTATTTCTTGGGCTGCTTGTTGTCGGATTTATCTATGAATGGGCTAAAGGCGCTTTGGAATGGGATTAAGTAATGGGAATTGAGGGTGCATTGGACAAGGGATTTGTAACCACAAATCTCGACTCGCTGATTAACTGGGGACGTACAGGCTCGATGTGGCCTATGACTTTTGGATTGGCATGTTGTGCGGTAGAAATGATGCAAACCGGTGCATCCCGTTACGATTTAGATCGATTTGGGATTGTTTTTCGTCCAAGCCCTCGTCAATCAGATGTCATGATAGTTGCAGGTACACTGTGTAACAAGATGGCTCCGGCTTTACGTAAGGTTTATGACCAAATGGCTGAACCGCGTTGGGTAATTTCCATGGGGTCTTGTGCTAATGGTGGTGGATATTATCATTATTCCTATTCAGTTGTTCGAGGGTGCGACCGGATCGTACCTGTCGATATTTATGTGCCTGGTTGTCCTCCTACAGCAGAAGCTTTGCTTTACGGGATTATTCAGTTACAAAATAAAATTTGGCGAACGAATACAATTGCGCGCTAGAGAACGAAAATGATAGACAGCCGCATAGAAAAACTCACTGCAAATTTACAGAAAATTTTAGGTAATCAATTAGTAGATACTGTTTGTGCCTTGGGAGAACTAACTATCTTAGTTCGTCCGGGGGATTTGTTGAATGTTGCTGAAGTGCTAAAAAGCCATCTTGATCTGAAATTTGATACATTGGTCGATCTGTGTGGCGTAGATTACAGCGAATATACAACTGATACGCATGCCGGCTATAAACGAGGAGATAAACGTTTTGCTGTGGTGTATCACTTACTTTCAGTTGCGCATAATAATAGACTGCGTATACGAGTATTCCTGGAAGATAATGAATTACCTATGCTTGACTCAGTGATGCATGTATGGCCTTCAGCTAATTGGTATGAACGAGAAGCATTTGATTTATTTGGGATAGTTTTTAATAATCATCCAGATTTAAGAAGAATTCTGACTGATTATGGTTTTATAGGAAACCCATTTCGCAAAGATTTTCCTCTATCGGGTTATATGGAAATGCAATATGACCCAGAACAGAAAAGGGTTGTCTATCAACCGATTACTATCGAGCCTCGTGAAATTACTCCCTATATTATTCGTGAAGAACAGTACGGTAAGGATGAAATATGACACGCTCTATGAGTAATTGGCAATTTTCACCAAATTTTTTAGAAGGGTATTTATAAGATGGCTGAAATTCGTAACTACACTATGAATTTTGGGCCGCAGCACCCTGCCGCACACGGAGTTTTACGCTTAGTGATGGAATTAGACGGAGAGGTGATTCGTCGAGCTGATCCACATATTGGGTTGCTTCATCGTGCTACAGAAAAACTAGCAGAAAATAAAACATACATACAATCAGTGCCCTACATGGATCGTTTAGATTACGTATCCATGATGGTTAATGAACATGCTTATGTAATGGCAATTGAAAAATTGTTGCAGATTGATGTTCCTATAAGGGCGCAATATATACGTGTTATGTTTGATGAAATAACACGTATTCTCAATCATTTGTTATGGCTGGGAGCTCATGCGTTGGATGTAGGGGCAATGACTGTTTTTCTGTATACCTTTCGAGAAAGAGAAGATTTAATGGATTGTTATGAGGCTGTGTCAGGTGCCCGTTTGCACGCGGCCTATTATCGTCCTGGAGGGGTGTATCGGGACTTGCCTGATACCATGCCGCAGTATCAATCATCGGCAATACACGATGAAAAAACCACACAAAAACGAAATGAAAATAGGCAAGGTTCTTTACTAGATTTTATTGAGGATTTTACTCGTAGATTTCCTGGTTATGTTGATGACTACGAAACGTTGTTGACAGACAATAGAATTTGGAAGCAACGTTTGGTAGATATTGGTGTCGTTTCTCCTGATCGTGCTAAGGCTTTGGGGTTTAGCGGACCGATGTTGCGAGGATCTGGGGTTGAGTGGGATTTACGAAAAAAACAACCATACGAAGTTTATGATCAAGTAGATTTTGATATACCAGTCGGTGTAAACGGTGATTGTTATGATCGCTATTTAGTGCGTATTGAAGAAATGCGTCAATCTAATCGTATTATTCAGCAGTGTGTTGATTGGTTAAGAAAGAATCCAGGACCTGTTATTACTAATAACTACAAGGTAGCTCCTCCACCTCGTTTATCCATGAAGCAAAATATGGAGGAAATGATTCATCACTTTAAGTTATTTACAGAAGGTATGCATGTTCCAAGAGGAGAGACATACGCAGCTGTAGAGCATCCAAAAGGTGAATTCGGTATTTATATTATCTCGGATGGTGCGAATAAACCTTATCGACTGAAAATAAGAGCTCCGGGGTTTGCGCATTTAGCGGCAATGGATGAAATGACTCGAGGCCATATGATTGCCGATCTTGTAGCAATAATTGGTACTCAAGATATAGTGTTTGGTGAAATAGATAGATGAACTCGCTGATATTAAGCACAGAATCTTTAAAGAAGATTGATCGAGAAATTGCTAAATATCCTGCAGATAGAAAACAGTCGGCTGTTATGTCTGCATTGGCTATTGCTCAAGATGAAAAAGGTTGGTTAGCAACGGAAACAATGGATTTTATTGCAAGCTATTTGGAGATGCCTGCAATTGCAGTCTATGAAGTTGCCACTTTTTACAATATGTATAACCTGAAACCAGTCGGAAAATATAAATTGACGGTTTGCACTAATCTTCCTTGTGCATTATCGGGAGGTAATCAGACAGCAGACTACCTTAAGAAAAAGCTTGGTATAGGGTTTAATGAAACTACTAAAGATGGATTATTTACTCTTAAGGAAGGAGAGTGTATGGGGGCGTGTGGTGATGCACCTGTACTTTTAGTTAATAATAAGCGTATGTGTAGTTTTATGACTGAGGATCAGATAGATAAATTGATCGAGGAATTAAAAGGATGACTGAATCTACTCTAGTCATTATGGCGGGTGTTGATACTGCGGATCCAGATAATTGGCGATTAAAGAATTATTTGAAGCGCGATGGCTATGCTGCACTCAAAAAGATTCTTTCACAAAAAATACCTCCAGAAGTTGTCATTGAAGAAGTAAAGAAATCTGTATTGCGTGGGCGTGGTGGTGCTGGTTTTCCTACCGGGCTAAAATGGAGTTTCATGCCCAAGCAATATACCGGAGAAAAATATCTTGTTTGTAATTCTGATGAAGGCGAACCGGGCACTTTTAAAGATCGCGATATCTTACGTTACAATCCCCATATCTTGATTGAAGGGATGTTGATCGCAGCCTATGCGATGGGTATTCGGACTGGATATAACTATGTACATGGTGAAATCTGGGATGTTTATGAGCGTATGGAAGAAGCAGTAGAAGAAGCCAACGCAGCTGGTTTTCTGGGAGAGAATATTTTAGGTTCCGAATTTAGTTTTCGGCTTTATAACCATCATGGGTATGGTGCTTATATATGTGGTGAAGAAACTGCGCTATTAGAATCAATAGAGGGTAAAAAAGGGCAGCCACGTTTTAAGCCTCCATTTCCAGCAAATTATGGTTTGTACGGTAAACCAACTACAATCAATAATACAGAAACGTTCGCTTCTGTTCCTTGGATTATTCGTAATGGAGGAGAAGCCTATTTACAGTTAGGAAAGCCAAATAATGGGGGGACTAAGATATTTTCAGTTTCAGGCCATGTAAATAAACCTGGTAATTATGAGGTACCTATGGGTACTCCATTTGTAAAATTACTGGAATTGGCTGGAGGGATGCGTGGAGGAAGAAAGCTAAAGGGATGTATCCCTGGTGGCTCATCAATGCCAATCTTGCCAGGAGAAATCATGATGGAAACAGACATGGATTATGATTCAATAGCAAAAGCGGGTTCCATGTTGGGTTCAGGTGCAGTTATTATCATGGATGATACAACTTGCATGGTACGTGCATTAGAGCGCCTTTCTTATTTTTATTATGAGGAATCTTGTGGGCAATGCACTCCTTGTCGAGAAGGAACAGGGTGGCTTTACAGGATTATTAATCGAATTGAGCACGGAAAGGGAAGAATCGAAGATTTAGACGTGCTTAACAATCTTGCTGATAACATTCAAGGTAGAACTATCTGTGCATTAGGAGATGCTGCAGCGATGCCGGTACGAGCCATGCTACATCATTTTTGGGATGAATTTGTTTTCCATATTGAACATAAAAAATGCATGGTTTAAATGTATTTCAGGATTGAATTTATTTGATTCTCGATAAATTTTGGTAATTATTACTAATGGTTAATATTGAAATTGATGGCAAGCAAGTAGCTGTTGAGAAAGGTAGCACCGTAATGGATGCGGCCAGGAAAGTTGGAGTATATATTCCACATTTTTGTTACCACAAAAAGTTATCAATAGCTGCAAATTGCCGGATGTGTTTAGTTGAAGTCGAGAAGGCACCTAAACCCTTACCTGCTTGTGCGACACCTGTTGCTGAAGGTATGAAAGTTTCAACTCATTCTCATATGGCTGTTACCGCTCAAAAGGGGGTAATGGAATTTTTATTGATCAATCACCCATTAGACTGTCCTATTTGTGATCAAGGAGGAGAATGCCAATTACAGGATCTAGCTGTTGGGTATGGTTCAAGCGGTTCACGTTATCAGGAAGCTAAGCGTGCAGTAACTAATAAAAATCTTGGTCCGCTTATATCGACGGATATGACCCGTTGCATTCATTGCACACGATGTGTTCGTTTCGGGCAAGAGATAGCTGGTATTATGGAGCTGGGAATGGCTGGTCGTGGAGAGCATTCTGAGATTTTGACATTTGTTGGTAAGACAGTTGATTCCGAACTATCAGGTAATGTAATTGATCTGTGCCCGGTGGGAGCCTTGGTTAGTAAACCATTTCGTTATTCAGCAAGAACTTGGGAGTTATCACGTAGAAAATCAATCAGTCCACATTGTGGATTAGGAAGTAATTTGGTTGTACAAGTAAAACAGAATCGGGTTATGCGAGTACTACCTCGTGAGAACGAAGCTATTAATGAATGTTGGTTATCGGATAAAGATCGTTTTTCTTATGAAGGTTTAAACTCGGAAGATCGTTTAACCGTGCCAATGATCAGGAAATCAGGAGAGTGGATAGCATGTAATTGGCAGGAAGCATTAGCTTTTACTGCCGAAGGTATCAAGAATGTGATAGATAAGCATGGTGCTCAGAGTATTGGTGCTTTAGGGTCAGCGCATAGTACTTTAGAGGAGCTTTACTTATTACAAAAGTTGGTACGTGGATTAGGTAGCCATAATATCGATCATCGAATACGCCAATCTGATTTTCGTGTAGACGCTGTGTTGCAGGGAGTGCCATGGTTAGGGGTGCAGGTTGCAGAAATTTCACAGCTAAAATCAATATTGGTTATCGGTAGTACATTACGCAAAGATCACCCTTTGCTTGCTCAGCGGATGCGTCAAGCAGTAAAGCAAGGTACTCAATTGAGTGTCATTAATCCAATCGGAGATGATCTGCTTACTAAGCTTGCCTATCAAATCATAGTTTCTCCTTCGGCAATGTTGAGTGCCGTATTACAAGTTCTTAAAGCAGCTGTAGAAATCAAAAATACTTCTGTTTCCGATCCAATTGCTCGTGTAATAAAAGATATTGAGGTTTCGGAGGATGCGCGAGGAATAGCAAATAGTCTTTTAGAGCATTCTCCAGCGGCTATTTTTCTTGGCAATATTGTGCAACATCATCCTAGTTACACTGATTTGTTTCATGCAGTACAAATTATTTCTGAAATAACTGGAGCAAAATTTGGTATTTTGGGAGAAGCAGCAAATAGCGTGGGAGCTTATTATGCCAATGCTGTGCCATGGAATATATCAGCTGATAATGGGGTTGGATCGAAAGAATCAGGTTTAAATGCAGGGCAGATGTTAGGGTTAAATACCTTAGGGAGCGAGCAACCTTGTAATGCTTATATATTGTTAAATATTGAGCCAGAGCTTGATTGTTATGATACCGACCGGGCGCTACAAACAATAAATAGAGCTGAGTTCGTAGTTTCCTTGAGTAGTTATAAGGGTAATATTTCTGATTATGCAGATGTTATTTTGCCTATTTCTCCTTTTACAGAAACATCTGGTACTTTTATTAATACAGAAGGGAGAATACAAAGTTTCCAAGGAGTAGTATCTCCACTTGGTGAAACACGTCCTGCTTGGAAAATATTGCGAGTATTGGGAAATTTGTTCCAGTTAAATGAATTTGACTACGATTCTTCTGAACAGATTCGTACAGAAATTATTAGTGGTAAAGAGGAATTTATACAAAATCTCAATAATTCTTTAAAGACCTTTTCTATTGATGATACGAATCAGAAGCATAGTGAAATAGAAAGAATCGGTGAAGTACCAATTTATCAGGCAGACCCAATTGTAAGGCGTGCGGTATCTTTGCAAAAAACCCACGATGCTGCTCTGCCATTAGCATTTGCTCCTACATCGTTACTCAATAAATTAGGGATTTTGACTGGTGAAATGGTCAAAATAAGTCAACAAAATGGGGAGATTCAGGTAGCAGTTTCAGCTGATGATAATTTACCTGATGGGTGTATTCGTTTGGCATGTGCTCATCCGCAGACATCCAAACTAGGAACAATGTTTGGCGAAATCAAACTGGAAAAATTATAAGAATCTAGATTTGGAATCTGATCAATGGATAGTTTTCAATCATTATTTGAACAATTATTTGGCAGTGAATGGGGGATTCCTCTTTTTCTGTTTACAAAGATCTTGCTATTAATTCTAGCAATCGTTATCCCATTATTATTAGCAGTAGCATATCTTACTTTTGCAGAAAGAAAAATTATTGCGTATATGCAGGTAAGAGTAGGACCTAATCGCGTAACATTTTTTGGTATTCCCTGGCTGGGTGGATGGGGACAACCTATTGCCGATGCGGTTAAGGCTATTATGAAAGAAATTATCATCCCGACAGGTGCTAATAAGTTTCTGTTTCTTCTTGCTCCTGTGCTTGCAATCACGCCTGCATTGGCTGCATGGGCTGTTGTTCCATTTTCACCAGAATTAGTGTTAGCTGATATCAACGCTGCATTGTTATATATTTTGGCGATGACATCTCTTGGTGTTTATGGTGTGATCATTGCTGGATGGGCTTCCAATTCAAAATATGCCTTTTTAGGAGCTATGCGTTCTGCCGCACAGGTTATTTCATATGAATTAGCGATGGGATTTGCCTTGGTTTGTGTACTGATGATGTCTTCTAGCCTTAATTTAGGAGATATCGTAGCAGGCCAAGCAGGAGAAAGTTTCCTTAATTGGTACATGTTTCCATTATTTCCTATGTTTTTGGTGTACTTTATCTCAGGAGTAGCCGAAACTAACCGCTTGCCGTTTGATGTGGCAGAGGGAGAATCAGAAATTGTCGCTGGTTTTCATGTAGATTATTCTGGAATGGCTTTTACCATATTTTTTCTTGCTGAATATGCAAATATGATTCTAGTTGCAACCTTAACTAGTATCATGTTTCTTGGAGGGTGGTTACCACCTGTCGATATAGCACCTTTTAATCTGATTCCAGGGATAGTTTGGCTGTTATTAAAAGTAGCCTTCATGTTATTTTTCTTTCTTTGGTTTCGTGCTACTTTTCCTCGTTATCGCTATGATCAGATTATGCGTCTAGGATGGAAAGTATTTATTCCAATTACACTGATTTGGATTGTTTTATTAGGCACGGTTATGCAACTGCCTGAAGCTACCTTGCAAAGCTTTCCATTGAATCTTTGGTTTTAATCGATAGGAATTCTAAAATGGAACGCATTAAACGATTTTTTAAATCTTTTTTACTATTTGAGTTATTGAAGGGAATGAAAGTAACTGGGCGTTATTTATTTGAGCCTAAGATTACTGTGCATTACCCTGAAGAAAAGACACCACAATCTCCACGATTCAGAGGATTACATGCCTTACGTCGTTATCCTAATGGAGAGGAACGCTGTATCGCTTGTAAATTGTGTGAAGCAGTTTGTCCTGCGATGGCGATAACGATTGAATCAGAGGAGCGCGATGATGGCTCACGACGTACTACACGTTACGATATTGATCTGATTAAATGTATTTTTTGCGGTTTTTGTGAGGAAGCATGTCCTGTTGATGCGATTGTTGAAACACGCGTACTTGAGTATCACGGTGAAATGCGCGGTGATTTAACTTATACGAAAGAAATGCTGTTGGCTGTGGGTGATCACTATGAGACACAAATAGCTAAAGACAAAGCTGCCGACGCCCCTTATCGATAAATTATATAAATATAAATTTATGAATTTACAGGATTTTGTTTTTTACAGCTTGGCCAGTGTAGCAATAATTGCTGCGTTGGGAGTAATTACATTGCGTAATCCTGTTCACTCAGCACTATTTTTGGTGCTTGTATTTGTGACATCTTCTGGATTATGGCTTTTGCTTGAAGCAGAGTTTTTGGCTATAGCCTTGGTATTGGTATATGTAGGGGCAGTTATGGTTTTGTTCCTATTTGTAGTAATGATGCTGGATATCAATCTTGACCGTTTGCGCGAAGGTTTTTGGAAATGGTTCCCCTTTGGCGCAATACTGTCTTTAATCATGACTGCTGAGATGGGTATGGTGTTTATTAGTAAACAATTTGGTCCTGAGATTATAAAAAATCCAGATCCTAAATTAATAGATTACAGTAACACTAAGGAATTAGGCCAATTGATTTATACTGAATATGTGTACGCTTTCGAGTTGGCAGCAGTTATTTTATTAGTAGCGATGATTGCCGCAATAGCCATAACCTTGCGCTATCGTACAGATAAAAAATCTCCTGATGTTTCAAAGCAGGTGGCTGTTAGTCGTAATGAACGGCTCAGGATAATATCTATGTCTGCTGAAAGAAAAGAATAATTTCTTCTCTCGGAATTTTAATTATCTATCTATCTATCTTAAATTTCTCATCTAAAGGGTAATTATCTTGGTATCACTAACACATTATCTTGTGCTGGGAGCGCTTCTGTTTGCTATAGGCGTCGTAGGTATTTTCCTTAATCGTAAAAATGTCATTATTTTGTTGATGTCAATTGAGTTGATGTTATTGGCAGTCAATATGAATTTTGTCGCTTTTTCACACTATTTACAGGATACAGCTGGGCAGATCTTTGTATTTTTTATCTTAACGGTAGCAGCAGCCGAAGCTGCTATTGGTCTGGCAATATTAGTCGCTTTATTTAGAAACTTGCGTACGATTAATGTGGATGATTTAGATAATTTGAAGGGCTAACTAAAAAGATAGCTTTTATATATCTGATCAGCTTGTTAAACAATACTGTTAATTAATAGCTTAGATGGAAAATCTCTATTTATTGGTTCCAGTGGCACCACTACTAGGTGCAATTATCGTAGGATTATTTGGCTGGCGGATTGGCCTGAAATGGAGTCATCGTACGACGATTGCATTGGTGGCGTTATCATTTATTGCGTCTGTTATTATTTTTGCTGATGTATTACAGGGAAATCTTTATAACGGTGGCGTTTATACCTGGATGACATCAGGTGAAACGATAATCGAAATAGGTTTTTTGATTGATTCATTGTCTGCCATGATGATGGTGGTTGTAACAGGTGTATCGTTGATGGTACACATTTACACAATTGGATATATGGAAGGAGATCCAGGCTATCAGCGCTTCTTTAGCTATATATCGCTATTTACGTTTTCTATGCTGATGCTGGTGATGTCAAATAATTTTCTACAATTATTTTTTGGCTGGGAAGCGGTAGGTCTGGTTTCTTATTTGTTAATTGGGTTTTGGTACACACGGCCGACAGCAATTTACGCTAATCTCAAGGCTTTTCTCGTTAATCGAATTGCAGATATTGGATTCTTACTGGGTATTGCTCTAATACTGGCAAATGTTGGTACTTTAGATTATGAGCTGGTATTTACGCATGCAGAACCTTTGGCTTCCCGCACCATTGAAATCATACCAGGTGAATCTTGGATGTTAATGACAGTAACATGCTTACTTCTGTTTGTAGGTGCGATGGGTAAATCGGCTCAATTTCCTTTGCACGTCTGGCTCCCTGATTCAATGGAAGGTCCCACTCCAATTTCGGCATTGATCCATGCCGCAACGATGGTAACTGCTGGTATTTTTATGGTGGCTCGCATGTCACCTTTATTCGAGTTATCTGTGACCGCCCATTCGGTTATTTTTATAGTTGGTGGGATTACCACTTTATTTATGGCGTTGGTAGCGGTCGTACAGAATGATATTAAACGAGTTGTAGCCTATTCAACGCTATCTCAGCTTGGATATATGACTATTGCTTTAGGGGCATCAGCTTATTCAGCGGCTATTTTTCATCTGATGACACATGCCTTTTTCAAAGCCTTGTTATTCTTAGGGGCTGGTTCTGTCATTATTGCTATGCATCATGAGCAGGATATGCGTAAGATGGGGGGGCTTAGAAAATATATGCCACTTACGTTTGGCACGATGTTTATTGCTGCATTAGCGAGTGCAGGAGTTCCCGGTTTTTCTGGCTTCTTTTCTAAAGATGCGATTATTGAAGGAGCATTACTTTCTGATATCCCGGGAGCAGAATTTGCCTATTTTTGTGCATTAAGTACTGTGTTTGTTACGGCGCTATATACCTTTAGATTGATATTCATGACTTTTTATGGCGAACCCAGAATGGATAGCCATACTCGAGATCATTTACATGAATCTCCCTGGGTAGTGACAGTACCGTTAATGATTTTAGCGATTCCTACTATCGCAGCCGGTTGGGCAATTGGACCAATGATTTTTGGAGATTTCTTTACCGGAGCTATTTATATAGATACACAATATGACGTCATGGCAAAAATGGGAGAACACTACACCGGGATATTTGGCATGATGGCACATGCGCTAACAACTCCGCCTTTATGGTTGGCAATGGGAGGAATTTTTACCGCGTGGTTCTTATATTGTTATCAGACATCATTACCGAGCAAACTCAGACAATTAGCCAATCCAATCTATACTTTGCTTGAACACAAGTATTTTATTGATGAGCTATACAGTTGGTTATTCGCAGGTGGTTTACGTGCGTTAAGTAACGCATTGTGGAAGTATGTGGATATAAAAATCATAGATGGTTTAATGGTTAATGGTACAGCACGCATGATGGGATGGTTTGCGATGTTAGGGCGTCGCTTTCAATCTGGATATATTTATCATTATGCATTTAGTATGATTGTGGGTGTATTTATTCTGATGAGTATATGGCTGTTTCCTTTTTAGGCTTCAGGGAATCAAAAACAGATTGATTATTTGTTCTGTTCTCTGGGATAACTAATACGCATTAAAATGCAATTTAAGACAAAAAAAACATGTTATTTGGATTTCCGTTACTAAGTCTAATTATCTGGTTACCAATTATTACTGGCATAGTAGTATTTTTAATGGGCGACCGGAATATTCAAATTGTGCGCTGGGTTGCTCTAATTGGAGCTGTGATAGGTTTTCTCGTAACACTGCCACTTTATACCGGATTTGATACATCAGTTGGTTCTATGCAATTTGTTGAACAAAGTGCATGGTTTGAGCGCCTCAATGTTTACTATTACTTGGGAGTGGATGGCATATCAATGCCGTTAATTTTATTAAATAGCTTTACGACTCCTTTGGTAGTAATAGCCGGATGGGAAGTGATTCGTGAACGAGTTTCTCAATATATGGGCGCCTTTTTAGTTATGTCTGGTGTCCTTAATGGGGTATTTGCATCATTAGACGCTATTCTATTTTATTCCTTTTGGGAAGCTTCATTGGTTCCGATGTTTATTATCATTGGCGTTTGGGGTGGGCCAAATCGTATTTATGCTGCCTTGAAGTTTTTTCTCTATACATTCTTGGGATCTTTGCTGATGTTGGTGGCATTGATTTACCTATATCAAGCTTCTGGTGGTAGTTTTTCAATCCTTGATTATCATCGTCTTCCTATACCAATGACGGCCCAAATTCTTATATTTATAGGATTTATGGTTGCCTTTGCAGTGAAAGTTCCAATGTGGCCTGTACATACCTGGTTACCTGATGCGCACGTTGAAGCGCCAACAGGTGGCTCAGTCATATTAGCTGCAATTCTGCTTAAGCTTGGTGGGTACGGTTTTCTTCGATTTTCTTTACCGATTGCGCCGGATGCAAGTCACGAGTTGTCATGGATAGTCATTTCCTTGTCACTAATAGCTATCGTCTATATTGGTATCGTGGCAATAATGCAGCTAGATATGAAAAAACTGATTGCTTATTCTTCAGTTTCTCATATGGGATTCGTAACATTAGGTTTCTTTCTGTTCAACCCCATAGGAATGGAAGGGGGCATGGTACAGATGATTTCACATGGATTTATTTCTGGCGCTTTATTCCTGTGTGTAGGAGTTTTGTATGATCGTTTACATACACGGTTGATTGCAGATTATGGTGGAGTTATTAATAAGATGCCTATCTTCGCAGCTTTCTTTATGCTGTTTGCAATGGCCAATTCCGGTCTTCCAGGAACGAGTGGTTTCGTAGGAGAATTTATGGTGATTATGGGCTCTATGGAAATCAATTTCTGGTATGCATTCTTTGCGGCATTAACTCTGATTTTAGGTGCTTCTTATAGTTTGTGGCTGTATAAAAAGGTTGTATTTGGTCCAGTAGCAAACTCTAATGTAGAGGGAATGAAGGATATTTCGGCTCGTGAGTTTCTGATTTTAGCTATTTTAGCAATAGCAGTTTTGACACTGGGTGTTTATCCACTTCCACTGACAGAAGTTATGCATGTTACAGTTGACAATTTGCTGGAGCATGTTGCACGTACCAAACTTTAAGATATTTAGTTTAATTTTTGGATAATAAAAATACTTTCCTGAGTGGAATTTAAGGATTTTTCATGGATTTTTTGTTACCTAACTTTACGCCAGCCTACCCTGAAATTTTCCTGCTTTTTATGATTTGTGTGATCATGCTTGCTGATCTGTTTGCAGGGAAAAAAAATCAACTTTTATCATTTTATTTGTCATTATTTACGCTGACAGGGTGCGCGCTTATTACATATAACATTTATAGTACGGAAGTCCGTTATACCTTTTCAGGTATGTTTGTAGGGGATGCTATGTCAGATACGTTGAAGCTGATGATATACCTTACAGTAGCTGCCGTACTCATTTACTCTCGCGCCTATATCAGTCTTCGTGGCCTACTAAGAGGTGAATTCTTTAGCCTCGCTTTATTCGCGACATTGGGTATGATGGTGATGGTTTCTGCTAGCCATTTCATCATTCTTTATTTGGGAATTGAGCTACTGTCTTTATCGCTTTATGCTATGGTTGCATTGCAACGTGAATCGGCTATTGCAACTGAAGCAGCTATTAAATTCTTTGTCTTGGGTGCGCTAGCTTCCGGATTTTTGCTTTATGGCATGTCGATGCTCTATGGTGCAACTGGGACACTAGATATTTCAGAATTAACTAAGCGTATTCAACAAGGTACGGCAGATTATGATATTTTTATTATTGGTCTGGTTTTCGTTGTTGCGGGGATTAGTTTCAAGCTCAGCGCCGTGCCATTTCATATGTGGGTTCCAGATGTTTATGAAGGAGCACCTACTGCCATAACATTATTTATTGGATCGGCACCTAAATTAGCCGCTTTTGGATTTGTTATGCGGTTACTGGTAGAAGGTTTAGGGGAATTAGCTATTGATTGGCAAGGGATGCTCGTCTTGTTGTCAGTCGCTTCAATGACAGTTGGTAATTTTGTAGCGATAGCCCAATCAAATATCAAACGCATGCTGGCTTATTCAACCATTTCACATATAGGCTTTGTTTTACTTGGCTTTATCGCAATTGGAGAGAATGGCTATAGTTCAGCTATGTTTTATGTAATAGCCTATGTTTTAATGACATTAGGTGCATTTGGAACCATTATGCTACTTTCTCGAGAGGGGTTTGAGGCAGATAAGATTAGTGATTTTAAAGGTCTCAATCAACGGAATCCATGGTTAGCATTTATGATGTTGTTAATTATGTTTTCCATGGCAGGTGTTCCTCCCATGATTGGATTCTATGCAAAATTAGCTGTATTCCAAGCTGTATTAGAAGCTGGGTATGTATGGCTGGTTGTCGTGGCGGTTGTTTTAGCGCTAATTGGTGCGTTTTATTATTTACGTATCGTTAAATTCATGTATTTTGATGCGCCAGAAGACACCCGTCCTGTTTCATTCAAGGCGGATGTCGGGATACTGATTAGTACAAATGGATTAGCAATAATGCTTCTAGGAATGTTCCCACAGGCGCTTATGGGATTAAGTTTGTCAGCTATTCAGCATTCAATGTAATTAGTCGTCCCTGAAAAAGCCTCACCTCTCATTGATTTTTGAGATGAGCCGTCTAAATTTTTGAGATTCACGAGAATCAAGTCGTACGAGCAGTCATTTTTATCGAAAGACCGCTCTGATGAAT
>WBZO01001594.1_pt1 | contig 34324 bp, 32 predicted proteins | sample 5204261 | NCBI WGS metagenome assembly WBZO01 (sample SAMN12412400, study PRJNA552823) | activated sludge metagenome | isolation source: activated sludge from anammox sidestream of wastewater treatment plant... | place: USA: North Carolina | collected 2017-09
GATCTCCCCGGAGGTGTTGGCGCGACCCCGCGTCCAGCATCTCCTCGGCCGTTCCGCGCTGTACGAGGCGCTCGCGCTTGCGTTCGCCTACCCGGAGGAGGCGACGCTCGCCCGGTTCGAGGTGCTCGCAGGTGACCTCGAAGGACACGCGGTCCTCGACCGCTTCGGTGTCGCCGGCGCGCTGCAGGCAGCCTCACGCGCAGCGAGGGAGGTGGACGCCGACCGGCTCGCCCCCGTGCACTTCGCGCTGTTCGAGGGATCCGTTCTCTGCTCCGCGCACGAGACGGAGTACATCCGCGACCCGTTCGCGAAGGCGGCCCAACTCGCCGACATCGCCGGGTTCTATGCGGCGTTCGGGATGCAGGTCTCCACGCAGCACCAGGCGACGCCGGACAACATCGGCGTCGAGCTGGAGTTCATGTCCCACATCGCGCGCCGCGAGGCGTACGCCGCCGTCCAGGACTGGGACGACCGCGCCGCGATTGCGCGGCAGGCCGGCCGGACGTTCCTGGAGGCGCACCTGGGACGGTGGACGCGCGCGTTCGCGCTCGACCTGTGCGAGCGCGCGGGTGAGGCCGCTGCACTGCGTGACGATCCGGCCGCCGGGACGTGGTACCACGCACTCGGGGAGTTGCTGCGGCAGACGGTCGCCGCCGACCTCGAGGTCGAGGGCGTCCACCCGTCCCTCCTCCACGCGCGCGTGGTGGATGACGAGAGCACCGAGCCGCCGACCTGTCCGCTGGCGGAGGAGACGCCGCTGATCGACATCGACTCGATCCTGGTCGACGGGACCGGGGACTAGCGGAGGCCGCGCGGGCGCGACATCCCTCCTCGCGCCCGCGCCTACTCCCGCGCGATCGCCTCCACCAGCACGGAGGCGTCCGGGAGCGTGTCGATCGCCCATGCGAGGTCGATCGCGTGGCGCGTCCGCTCCGGACCGAGGCGCGGCGTCATCAGTTCCAGTGCCTTCGCCTCCACGTCCTCGTGCGTCATCGGATTCGCGGGGAAGCCACGGACATGTTCCACCCACTCGACGATCTGGCGACCGTCGTGGCGCGTGAGGGCGACGCGCGCCGACTCCACGCGCGGCTCGGCCTCCTGCGCCGGGTCGTGGCGCACCTCGATGCGCGGCATCAGTGCGTGCGCCGCTGCGTCGGAGCGGAACCGCTCCATCGACTGCGCGGCGTCGAAGTCCAGGCGGCGGTCCAGCAGGATGATCGAGCAGAGGTACGGCAGGCTGAGCGCGGGCATTTCGGCCGAGGCGAACGCCTGAGGCGTGCCGGGCATCTCGATGAGTACGCGGGCGACCTCGTCCGGCCTGACCTGCTTCGAGAGGCGCAGCATCGCCTCCACGACCGGCTGCGTGGGACCGCCGACGGGGTAGCGCTTGTAGGCGACGAGCGGCATTTCAAACCGCCGCCCGAGGTCGTCCGTCAGGTACTCCGGCTGATAGTCCTCGCCCGTGGCGAACAGCGGCGCGCGGAACCAGCCGCCCTCCTGGTCCAGCACCTGCGGGACGCCCGTGAAGCCGGCCTCCACGAGGAGTGCCGCGTGGACGCCGTTGCGTGCCGGCATCCCGGCGAACACGAACGACTTCTCGATGTGGTGGACGTCCAGCAGCCACTGGCGCGAGCCGGAGGCCTGCTGCGCGCAGTAGCTGAGGACATCGGCCACCCTCGACGCGTCGAGGCGCATGAGGGCGGCGGCGGTGGCGGCCGCGCCGAACACCGGGCCGAAGCCGTGGCTGGAGATGCCGAGCGCGCGTCCGTGCTTCACGCCCGCCGCCTTGGGGATGCGACAGGTGAGCTCGTAGCCGGCGATCACGGCGCGCAACACCTCGGCGCCGGGTCGGTGGTCGCGCTCGGCGAATGCGAGTGCGGTGCTGACGACGGGCGGGCCCGGCTGGACGAAGGCGGAGGGGCAGAAGTCGTTGATCTCGGCGCCGTGCCCGGTCATGGCGCTTGCGAACACCGCGTCCGGGAGCGAGGCGCGCTCACGGGTGCCGAGGATCGTCGTGCCGCCGGGCGCGCCGCCCGTCAGCCGCAGGGCGAACGCGCGGGCGACCTCCGCCGTCTCCAGGTCACGGCACGCGACGATCGAGGCGAGCGTGTCGAGGATGTGCCGCCGCCCGAGTTCGAGCGTTTCCGCCGGCCAGTCCGCCGTGGGGCTGCCCGCCACGAACTCGCTCACGGTCTCCGTCCAACCGGCCATGCCTGCCTCCACTCGCATCGCTCGTCCGCGCGCACGGTAGCAGGCGTCGAACGCCGCGCCGTGCCGGGCGTACACTTCGGCTGCATTGAGGATGGGTGCTGGAGGAGACGACCGTGACCCAGGAGGCGTCCGCCGTCCCGGCCGCGCGGCGATACCCGGCGACCGATGTGTTCCCGACCGGCCCGGCAGCCGGCGAGCCGTTCCCGAGTGTGCCGCTTCGTGACCAGTACGGTGAGCCGGTTCGCCTCCCGGACGCGTCAGCGGGCCGTCCGGCGCTCGTCGTCTTCCACCGCTCGGCGCGCTGGTGCGCGTTCTGCCGCACGCAACTCCGCCACCTGCAGGAGCATCTCGGCGCATTCGAGGCAGCCGGCGTGGCGCTGTACGCGGTCTCGTACGACTCGGTGCCCACGCTCGCGGAGTTCTCCGGTCTCGAAGGCATCGGCTACCCGCTGCTCTCTGACGAGGGCTCCGTGCTGATCCGCACGCTCGGCATCCTGAACGACCTCGTTCTGCCCGAGGACGACGTGTATGGCATCCCGTACCCCGGCGCGTACGCCCTCGACGCGTCGGGACGCATCACGCACAAGTTCTTCTTCCGCCACTACCGCGACCGCATCGCGCCGCTCGCCGTGCTTCGCGAGGTCTTTGGCGCGGACGTGGACCTCGGTGCCTGTGTGCAGGCCGAGGCATCCGCGGGCGGCGTCCGGGTGCGCGCAGTGCTGGCCGACACGGCGCTCGTGCCGCACCAGCGCACACCGTGTTATGTCTCGGTGTCGCCACCTCGTGCCGCGACCGTGCGCGTCACCGCGGACGATGTGGAGGCCGGCGCGCCCTACCCGTGCGAGGACGAGATCGCGGTGCCGCTGCTCCTGACCTCGCTGGAGCGCGACCACGTCACGCTCCACATCGAAGTCACGCCCGAGGGGGGTGAGGCGGTCACGCTCGACCTCCACGCGCCGGTGCCGGGGCTGAACCGGTCGTCCCCCGCGCGCTGATCGGCATCAGGCCGGTGGTCGGTGGTGCCACACCTCGGCGACGCTCCCGAGCAGTTCAGCATCGTCGCCACGGATCGCGCCGAGCCGGGCGACCACGCGCTTCGACGCATCGTTTTCCGGGCGGATGTAACTGACGAGCCCGGTGAGGCCGCGCACCTCGTATGCCCAGTGGTGGACGGCGCGTGTCGACTCGGTGGCGTAGCCGCGCCGCCAGAACGGCCGGTCGAGTGCGTAGGCGATCTCCGGCCCGTCCCAGTCGTACGGGTGCAGGATGCCGGTGCGCCCGACGAACGCGCCGGTCGCGGCCTCCTCGATCACCCACTGGCCGGTTCCGCGCAGCGCCCACTGGCCGAGCATGCGCGCGATCGCATCCCAGGACTCGGCGCGCGTCCGCGTCACGCCCGTCCCGAGGTAGCGCATGACCTCCGGGTCAGCCTGCATCGATGCGTACGCGTCCAGGTCATCCGCGCGGAACGCGCGCAGGATCAGCCGGTCGGTGCGGAGCGTGGGGATCTCGAAGATTGTCACGAAGGGCCTCCCGGTCGCGCGGTCGATCATAGGGAGGCGCCGCGCCGGGTCAGGCGAGCAGGAGCGTCACGGTGAGGCCGGTGGCGATCGCCGGTCCGTACGGCATCGTCACGCCTCGACGGCGATGCACGGCGAGGGCGCCGAGGGCGAGGAGGCCGCCGGCGAGGCTCATCCAGAACAGGAACGGCACGACGCCGCCGAGACCGGCGGCGGCGCCCGCGTACGCCATCAGCTTCACGTCGCCGCCGCCAAACGCACCGCGCGCGACGGCTGCGATGCCCATCCCGATGGCGAACGCGAGCGCGCAGCCCGCGGCCGACCCGAGGAGGTCACCCGATGCGGCGGCCAGCCCGAGCGCCAGGATCACGCCTGCCGCCGTCAGCCAGTTCGGGATGCGTCGCGTCCTGAGGTCGATCGCCGCACCGAGCCAGCCCGGCGTCAGCAGCAGCGCCGTCACCACGCCGCCGTCCGTGCGTGCGCTTCCGGCTCGCCCAGCACCACGAGGTCGCCGACGCGCACCCCGGCGACGGCCAGCGTGCCCGGCGGCAGTTCCAGGACGCGGTGGGAGCGGCGGACGTACGGAAAGAAGCGCCACGGGGGCACCTCGTGCTCCACGCGCACGGCCCGCCCCTGGCGGTCCAGGAAGACGAGGTCGATGGGGAACCGCATCCCGGCGGTGTGGACGCCCTGGCACGGCGCGAGCAGCAGCCCGGTCCCGAGCGCGAGCCCGCGACGGCCAAGCAGGCCGCGCACGCGACCGATCAGCCCGCGAGGCACCTCGATGCGGTCGGCGATCGGCTCGCCGGTCCGCGCGAGGAGGGCGACGAGCGCACCGGGGCCGTTCGGGTGAGGTGCTGCCGCCACTAGCGATCTCCCATCGCGCGCATCAGGTTCAGTACGGCCGGGCCGAGGACGACGACGAAGAGCGACGGGAAGATGAAGAACACCAGCGGGAACAGCATCTTCAGCGGCGCCTTCATCGCCGCTTCCTCCGCGCGTTGACGGCGCAGCGTGCGGACGTGCGTCGCCTGGGAGCGCAGCACGCCACCGATCGACATGCCGGTCCGCTCCGCCTGCAGGATCGCCGTCACCAGCGAGGAGACACCGGACGCCCTCGCGCGCAGCGCCATCGCCTGCAGCGCGTCACGGCGCGCCATGCCGAGGTTCATATCGGCGAGCACCCGGCGGAGTTCGTCGGCGAGCGGCCCCGTGCCCTGCTCGGTGATCCTCGCGACGGCGGCGTCGAACCCCAGTCCCGCCTCCACCGACACGACGATCAGGTCCAGCGTGTCCGGGAGCGCGCGCTGGATCTCCGTCTGCCGGCGCTCGACGCGGCCCTTCAGCCACACCACCGGGGCCGCGAAGCCGATGCCGATGGCGGCTATCGCCATGAGCGTGCCGAGGCCGGCCGGCACGCGTGGCGAGGTCAAGACAGATGCCGCGACGAACCCGCCGAGGCCGGCGGTGCTGAACAGCGTGAGCAGCACGAACGATCCCGCGCGGAACTCCATCCCGGCTGCTGCGATCTCCCGCTCAATCCACGCGCCGAGGTGCTCCGGGAGGATCGCCGAGGCAGCGCGACCGATGCCCTGCGCCAGCGGGCGCACGACCCGCGCCTGCACGTCCGGCGCTGACTCCCCGGCCGGCGTGGCGCCCTCGGCGATCGCGTCCAGGCGGGCTCGGGTCGTGGACGGCGCACGGACCAGCACGGCGCGGGTGCCGGCGAAGAGCGCGAGCGCGAAGAGGAGTGCAGCGAGCAGTTCCATCGCGCCCCCCTAGTACTCGATCGCCGCGACGCGCTGCACAGCCATGAACCCGATGACCTGCAGCCCGGCGCCGGTGGCGACGAGGATGCGGCCGACGGGGTCATCGATGAACACGCGCATCTGATCTGGCTGCATCAGGGTGAGGGCTACCGCCAGGCCGATCGGGAGCATGCCGATGATCCACGCCGACATGCGTGCCTGCGCGGTCAGCGTCTTGATCTCGCCACGGATGCGGATCCGCTCACGGATCATGTGCGAGATGTTGCCGAGGATTTCGGACAGATCGCCGCCGACGCGGCGCTGGATGACGACGGCGTTGATCGCGAGCGCCAGGTCGGCGTCCCCGGTCCGCTCCACGAGCCGTTGCAGCGCCTCGTCCGTGGCGGCGCCCAGGTTGACCTCGCGGATCGTCTGGAGCAGTTCGGCGCTGATCGGCTCCGGCTGCTCACGCGCGGCGAGTTCCAGGCTCTGGATGAACCCGAAGCCGGATCGGAGCGACGACGCGACGACCTCCAGCGTCTCGACCACCTGCCCGTTGAGCGCGGCGGCCCGTCGCGCCGCCCGCTGCTGGATGACGAGCGACGGCAGCAACGCCCCGAAGGCGGCGACGAGCGTCGCCGCGACGGCGCTGCCGCCCGTGGCGACCGCGACGATCGCGCCGGGCACCGCAGCGGTCGCCAGGCTGACGCCGAAGAGGTCCGCCGGTTCCCATGCCAGTCCGGCTCGGCGGAGCCACCGCCGCATCCCGTCCGGTGTGCCGCCGCCTTCGCGGCGTCGCGTACGGGTGCGCGTCCGCGTGACGGCCGACGGCGTCGGGCCCGTGCCGAGCGTCGCGAGGCGCGAGCGCGACTGCCGGTGGTCGGCATCGAGGGCCAGCGTCACGCCTCGGACGAGCGCGAAGAGCGCGCCGGCGGTGGCGAGCGCGGCGATCATCGCCCAGGCGGTCACCAGTTCCCCCCGCGCACGCGCTCGGTGCGGAGTGCTTCTGCCGGGAACGGCACGCCCGTGCGCTCGAAACGGTCGACGAAGCGCGGCTGCAGGCCGGTGGGCACGAGCGCGCCCTGGATGCGCCCGTCCTCGTCCTGGCCGGTCGACTCGAAGAGGAAGAGGTCCTGGAGGGTGATCATGTGCCCCTCCATGCCCGCGACCTCGGTGATGTGGGTGACGCGGCGGCTGCCGTCCGGGAGGCGGGTCACCTGCACGATCAACTGGATCGCGGAGGCGATCTGCTCCCGGATGGCGTGGTCCGGGAGGTCGAGGCCGGCCATCAGCACCATGTTCTCGACACGGCTGACCGCGTCTCGCGGGGTGTTGGCGTGGACGGTGCTGATCGAGCCGTCGTGGCCGGTGTTCATCGCCTGGAGCATGTCGAACGCCTCGCCGCCACGGACCTCACCGACGATCACGCGGTCAGGGCGCATGCGGAGCGCGTTCCGGAGCAGGTCGCGCTGCGAGATCTGGCGGTTGCCCTCCAGCCCCGGCGGGCGCGCCTCCAGCGAGACGACGTGGGGCTGCTGCAACTGCAGTTCGAGGGGATCCTCGATGGTTACGATGCGCTCGTCCTCGTCGATGAAGGAGGAGAGCACGTTCAGCAGCGTGGTCTTGCCGGTGCCGGTGCCGCCGGAGACCAGCACGTTCAGTTCCGCGCGCACGCACGCGTGCAGGAACGCCTCCGCCGCCTCGGAGAGCGTACCGAGGCGCACGAGGTCGGCGGCGCGGAGCCGCTGCCGCGCGAACTTGCGGAGCGTGATCTTCGCGCCGGAAGGCGACGCCGGCGGCACGACGATGTTTACCCGTGAGCCGTCCGGCAGGCGCGCGTCCGCCATCGGCGACGCCTCGTCCACGCGGCGGCCGAGGGGCGCGACGATCCGCTCCACGACGCGCATGAGGTGCGCCTCATCGCGGAACCGGTGCGCGGCGGGCTGCAGGCGTCCGGAGCGCTCCACCCAGACCTGGTCGGGCGCGTTCACCATGATCTCGCTCACGCTGTCATCGCGCAGCAGCGGCTCCAGCGGCCCGAGGCCCAGGACATCGTCCACCACCTCGTCGATCAGCAACTGACGCAGTTCGCCGGCACCCTGCAGCGGGTAGCCCGCGACGATCTCGGCGGTCGCCTGGCGTACCTCGGCACGGGCTGCGTCCGCCGTCATCTTCGCGAGGCGGTCCTGGTCCAGTTCGTCGATCAGGCGTCGGTGCACCTGTTCCTTCAGGTGCGCGAGCGCGGGCGGCAGCACCGGCACGGGCGGCGGTGGCGGCGGCGCCGCGTGCACCGCGGCGGGGCGCGCTTCGCCCTCGACGGGGGGCTCCGCCTCGGACGCCGCGGGCGCGGCGCCGCGTCCGGTGAACCGTTCGCGCAGCACGGACTACCGTCCCCGCCGGAACAGGCCGCCGAAGAGCGATGTCTCGGCTGCCTCCTCGACGGGGAGGCCGCTGAGCGCGGCGGCGAGCGCCTCCACGCGCTGGGCCATGCGCGCACGCGGCGCGACGAGGACCAGCGGTTCGCCTCGCTGCGTGGAGAGTGGCACCTCCCGGTCGTGCGGGATCGTCCAGAACACCGGGCTCTGCACGGTGCGGGAGATGTCATCGTCCGTGACGGAGTTTGCGTTCGTGGCGTGGTTCACCACCAGCTTCAGCCGGTCGTCCCCGAACCCCTCCTCGCGCAGGGCGTCCATTGCAATGCGGGCGTCCTTCACGCTGGCCATGTCCGCGCTCGTCACGAGGAGGGCCGTGGTCGATTCGTCGAGCGCGGCGGCGACAGACGGCCCGAAGGCGCCCGGGGTGTCCACGATCACGAAGTCGAACGTGCTGGCGAGGACGCGGATCAGCCCGGCGATCGCGTCCGCGTCCGGCGGCGCATGGACGCCGCCAGCGTGACGCGCGGGGAGTACCCACACGCCGGACGGGTGCTGCACCAGGAACGACTTCACGTCCGGCCGTTGCCCGAGTTCGACCTGCGCGAGCAGGTCCGCCATCGTGCGTTCCGGTTGCAGCCCCATCGTGAGTGCGACGTCGCCGAAGTAGGCGTCCGTGTCCACGACGACGGTGCGGGCGCGCGTGCGTCGCGCCAGCGTGATGCCGAGGTTCGTGGCGAGCGTGGTCTTGCCCACGCCGCCCTTGGGCCCGAACACGGTGATCACAAAGCCGGCCGTCGGCGCTGCTTCGCCCTCCGCCGGGGGGTGATCGATCAGGTCGAGCGCCGAGACGTGCTTGGTCCGCGCGGCCCGCAGTGTGTGGTCGATCCGCGCGGGGGTGGTGGGGCTGACGATGTAGGCACGCGCGCCCGCGAGCATCGCCTTGTGGGCGGTCTCGGCGTCTGCGCGCTTCGAGATCACGACCGCGGTCGAGCGCGGCGAGGCGGCCTGGACCACCTCCAGCGTCCGCAGTGCGAGCGCCAGCGGCTCCTCCACGTGGACGAGCACGAGTTCCGGCCGCAGTTCACCGGCGAGGCGTGACGCCTCGATGCCGTACGCGGCCTCACCGACGACGGCGTACTCCAGCGCGCCGAGCGTCTGTTTGATCTGCGCCCGATGGTCAACGTCCGCGTCGACGATCAGGACCTGCTGATTCCGCCCCATCGCAGTCCTCCACGTGTTCTGCGGCGCTACTCCGCCGCGCGCGGCCGAAGCGCCAGCCGCAACTTGCCGAGTTCGTCCACCTGCACCAGCCGCCGGGCCTCCTGCTCTGTCACCGCCAGCGTCACCGTGGTGTCCAGGGACCGAGGGTTGTCTGCCGCCGTCGCGCGCTGCGTGGTGGCTTCCTCGCCCACTGCCACGCTGGAGACCGCGAGCACCGGGATGTCGCGCAGCACCACCTCGGCAATGTCGGTCGCTTCCTTCGTCACGACGCCGTAGACGTCCACCCGGTCGCCGGGGGCGATGAAGCCGCCGGTGCGGATGACGTCGTTCACGGCGACGGAGACGGCGATGCGTCCGGGCGGGATGAGTACGGCCAGGCTGCTCCCCGGCGGCTCTGTGCCGACCTTTGCGGCCAGCAGCGGCTCACCCGGGAGCATCGGGAGGAGGGCGTAGCGCCCCTCCACCTGGTCGAGGCGCGTCGCGGTGCCATCGAGGAGCGGGTAGGCCGCGTCGACGCTCGCCTCCCGTACGTCGCCGGCGGCGAGGCGGGTGCCGACCGCAAGCTCGCGGTCGACGACGAGGATCGTGACGCGATCGCCGCTCGCCTCGGCGGCGCCGCCGGAGAGCGCGACGTAGGCGGCCCCGCCGCCGAGCAGCGCGAGGACGAGCGCCAGGAACATCGAGCCATTGAAGATCCGCCGCATGAGCCGCCCCTTCTGCCGCCGTTACTCGACGAGCCGCACCATCCGCGTGCCCAGTCCGGGCTGGAACGCGACCCACTCGCCGCCCGGGACGACGGTGTCGATGAACCGTCCGGTCACGGACCCGTTTGGGCCGCATGCCTCCACGAAGAAGACGGTGAAGCCGGTCACGAGCGCCTCGTGCGCGCTGGGGAACACCACGGTGGGGATGAGGACCAGGCGGGTGTTGGCCCAGTCCAGGACGCGGTAGCCGCCGCTGTCGAGGACTTCGATGACTTCCGCGAACGTGGCGTCGTTGCCGGAGATCCGGCCGCTGCTCCCGGAGCAGCCGGTGCCCTGCTGGGTAGGGCCCTGCATGTTGCCCGTGGCGACATCCTTCACCTGGCCGATGCGCACCACGGTGTTCGAGCCCCAGCGGATACGGTCGCGGTACTCGGAGGCGCTGTTCGTGCCGGTGTCGTCGATATCGAGCGCGTGGAAGTTGCCCTGCGCGGCGCCGGAGCAGTTGCCGCCGCCGCCGTCCGAGCCCAGCTTCAGGCAGTACTCCTGCCCGAACACGAAGCCCGCCGCCGGCTCCTCCACGCCCCACGGCATGACCGAGCCGATGCCGCCGACGCTGCCGATCTGGGCCGAGCCGAGGCTGCTCACCGCGCCGAGCGGTACGCCGAGCCCGCCGGCGAAGAAGAACCCCACTTCGCCCTCCGTGTGGACGGTTACGCGATCGTTCAGCACAGACTCGGAGGTGAACTCCACGTCCGCCGAGGTGATCGTGTAGCCGTTCAGCGCCGCGTACTGGATCGCAGCCTGCTCCGCGCTCGCCAGGACCAGCGGGTCGGTGCTCGGGAGGTAGGCGGCCGCGGCGAGGGCGGCCGCGTCCGCCGCGTTCTGGAGGGCCCGGCGCTCCACGAAGAGCCGGGTGCCATCGATCACCAGCGCCTGCATGCCCATCACCGCGGGGAGCACGAGCGCGAAGAGCACGGTGCTGATGCCTCGGTCTGAGCGAGCGACTGCCCGTGCTCGGCGGATGGCGGCGGCGAACACTACTCGAGCCTCATGGTGGTCTCACCGGTCACGGTGAGGACGCCGCCGGGCACGAACGCGCCGATGAGGGGCGTGACGGGGGTCACATCGAACTCCACGGAGACGGTGAACGGACTGCCGGCGGCGTAGGGGCCGCCGTCCATCACCCAGCGGGCGTCCGCGGCGTTCAGGCCGGCGAGCGAGTTCTCGATGCTCGCCTCCACGCTCGCGGCGCAGCCGGCGTCCAGCGTGCAGCGCGCCGCGCCAACGCGAGCGCCCTCGCGCGAGGCCTGCGTGACGATGGCCCAGGCATTCACCATGCGGCCGATCTCCAGCGCGCCGAACACCAGCGTCATCAGCACCAGCAGTACGAGGGCGAGCTCGACGACCGCCTGGCCGCCGTCGTCCGTGAGCCGGGGGAGGTGACGTGGGACGCGCATGCTGCACCTGCGTCCGACTGCCTGTGGGTGAACTGAGCCCCGGGACCGCCGGCCGGATTGGGCGGCAAGCCGGCGGTCCCGAGGGCTCCCCTTACGGGCTAACCGTGAGGCGTCGTCTGTGCGCTAGAGCGCGTCGACGACGTCCTGGAACGTCTGGGCGATCGCCGGGCCCAGGACGAGGATGACGGCCATCACCACGACGGCGATGCCGGCCAGAAGCAGGCCGTATTCCGCCATCGTCTGGCCTTCTTCGTCGCGGCCGGTGCCGACCAGCGCGGTGAGGATGCTCATGAGAACCGCTGCAGCCATGACTGCCTCCTGTGATGAAGGTGGCGCTGCCACCCGCCGCTTGGCGGGCGTCTGTCGCCCGCGCCTACTGCAAAGACAGCGGCCGGGTGCGGTTCCTTACAGGGCTGAGGGAAGAATTTCTTGACGAGGGTGAAGATTGGGTAGAATCTCTCCACGTAGGTCAGAACCAGAGGGTTTGCGAGCGCTGCCTCGTCAGAACCCGGTCAGAGGTCACGGCCTACTGTTCTCCTACCGGGAAGCCCGCAGGGGCACCCCCCGGGACGCGCCTTGGGCGGCGGCGTCTGTTGTCACAGCACGCGCGAGCGTGGCCGGCACTCGGCCTCGCTCATAGCCCGGTACGGTGCCTGATGGTTCTGGCGCATCGCTCCCCCGCCGAACTGGATGCCTTCCTCGTGCGCCGCGCGCAGGCGGGCGACCGTGACGCCTTCGCCACCCTCATGGAGGAGTACGGCGAGGTGGTCAGTCGCCTCGTCCGCCATTTCGTCCAGGACGGCGACGACGCACGCGACGTGGAACAGGACACCTGGATCCGCGCCGCCACGCACCTCGACTCCCTGCGGGACGAGAGCCGATTCCGGCCGTGGGTGAAGAGCATTGCCCGCACCACCAGCCTGAACTTCCTCTCCTCCCGCAAGCGCCGCCGGGAGCGTGTCTCCACGTTCGACGAGTGCGGCACCGAGGATTTCGAGGACCAGGACGCGCCGACGCCGGAGCGGGCGCTGATGTCGCAGGAGAGCCAGCGCAAGGTCTGGCTTGTCCTCGGCGCGCTCTCCGAGCGCGACCGCACCGCGCTCTACCTCCGTGAGTACCAGGACCAACCGTACGAGGCGATCGGCGAACGCCTTGGTATCTCGCGGAACGCCGCGGAAGTCTGCGTGTTCCGGGCGCGCGAGCGCTTCCGCAAGCTGTTCGCCCAGGTCGAGTCCTTCGTCCCGACCTGCGGCGTGGACGGTTTGCGACTGAGCATCCTGCTGGACGGTGAGGCGAGTACCGGGCGCGTCGACCTGGAGCGGCATGTCGCCGGCTGCGATTGCTGCCGTGAGCGGCTCCAGACCATGGCCGCCGGTCGTGCGCTCTACCGCAACCTGGGCGTCCTCGGCTTCCCGCTGCTCCCGAGCGCGGGCCTCCTCGGCTGGCTCGGCGCGATCGTCGCGAAGGTCGCCGCGCTGTTCGGCGGTGGCTCCGAGGCCGCTGCAGCCGGCGGTGGCGCAGCGACGGCCGCCGGCGGCGCGGGCGCCACCGGCGCGGGGGCTGCGACGGGTGTAGCCGCGACCGGCACGGTCGCGACGGCGGCGTCCGCCTCGGGTGTCGCTGCCGCCGCAGGCACAGGTATCGCCGTGGGCAGCGTCGGCTTCGTCGCGACGGCGACGGCCGCGGTCGTGGTCACCGTCGGCGCGGTCGTGGCGCCCGTGGCGCTTCCGCAGGCACGCGCCGCCAGCCCGGCTCCCGTGGCCGCCGCCGTCATCGCGCCGCAGTCCGTCGGCTCCGCGCCGGCCTCGCCACAACTCGCGTCGCTCTCCATCGCGTCGACCGTGACGCCGACCGGCAAGCCCGCCACGCCCGAGGTGGCGGCGGGCGACCTTGCCCCCGCGCCGCCGACGCTCGTCCCCGGTGGTGATGCCGTCGACCCAGGGGTGCCGACGGTGCTCGTCGCGGTCGTTCCCGCCTCGACGCCGGCGACCGTCACGCCCGTGCCGGCCGCGACTGCGAGCTTGCCTGGTGCGTCCGTATCGTCACCGTTCGAGGCGGCGTCCGTCGCCGTGAGCCAGGAGCCTGCCCCGTCGTCGAGTGCGCCCGCGGCCACCTCGGGCGACCCGCCGCCGTCCGGTTCCGGGACAGCTGCGACGACGCAGGAGACGGCCGTCAGTCCGAAGGGCGACCACAAGGGCGGGAAGCCCGACCACGCTGGCAAGGCGAACGACAAGGGCGGCAAGCCCGAGCACGCTGCGAAGTCGGACGACAAGGGCGGCAAGCCCGAGCACGCTGCGAAGTCGGACGACAAGGGCGGCAAGCCCGAGCACGCTGCGAAGTCGGACGACAAGGGCGGGAAGCCCGAAGCCGCGCCGAAGTCGGAGGACAAGGGCGGTAAGCCCGAGCACGCCGCGAAGTCGGACGACAAGGGCGGGAAGCCCGAAGCCGCGCCGAAGTCCGACGACAAGGGCGGGAAGCCCGAAGCCGCGCCGAAGTCCGACGACAAGGGCGGGAAGCCCGAAGCCGCGCCGAAGTCCGACGACAAGGGCGGGAAGCCCGAAGCCGCGCCGAAGTCCGACGACAAGGGTGGCAAGCCCGAGCATGCTGCGAAGTCAGACGACAAGGGCGGTAAGCCCGAGGCCGGACCGAAGTCGGAAGACAAGGGCGGCAAGCCCGAGGGCGGACCGAAGTCGGACGACAAGGGCGGCAAGGGAAAGGGCAAGAACGCATAACGCCCGGGGCATCCGGGCAGCGGCCTCGCTGACTTATACTCGCCGAACCACCTTCGGAGACCCTCCCCGGTTCAGAGAGTCGGCAGGCCATGCAGTCAGCGCCCCCCACCATCAACGTGCCCGCGGACGTGCCGTCCCACTCCATTGGGACGTACGAGCAGAACTGGCGTCAGGTCACGAAGGACACCGGGCGACTGGTGCTGTTTGCCGGTGACCAGAAGGTCGAACACCTCAACGACGACTTCTTCGGGAGCACCAAGCAGGGCCCGATCGCGGCGGACGACGCCGACCCGGAGCACCTGTTCCGCATCGCGGAGCGCAGCATCATCGGCTGCTTCGCGACGCAGCTCGGCTTGGTCGCTCGATACGGCCGGGACTACTCGAGCGTCCCGTATCTCGTGAAGTTGAACAGCAAGACGCACTTGATCCCGGTCAGCCAGGACGACCCGCGCAGCCGCCCGTGGAACACCGTGGCCCAGGCCGCCTCCCTCCGCGAGGCCGGGCTGAACATCGTCGGCATCGGCCTCACGGTGTACCCGGGCAGCCGCTACGAGGGCGAGCAGTTCGCCTTCGCTGCGCAGGCCTGCTACGAGGCCCACCGCGAGGGCATGGTGGCGGTGATCTGGTCGTACCCGCGCGGCGAGGCCGTCCCGAACGAGCGTGATCCGCACCTCATCGCCGGCTGCGCCGGCGTTGCCGCCACGCTCGGCGCGGACTTCGTGAAGGTGAACTACCCGAAGACCTCGGACGGCAGCAGCGTCGCCGAGGCGTTCCGCGAGGCGGTCCAGGCAGCGGGGCGCACGCGCCTCATCACCGCTGGCGGCGAGGGCACGGACGTGACCGCGTTCCTCCAGACTCTGCACGACCAGGTGAACATCAGCGGTGCCGCCGGCAGCGCCACCGGGCGCAACATCCACCAGAAGCCGCTGGAAGAGGCGATCCGCATGACCAACGCGATCGCCGCGGTCACGTACGGCGGTTGGTCCGTGGAGGACGCCGTCGCCGTCGCCAACGGACAGCGCACCTTCAGCATCTAGCCCGACCCGAACACCGTCCGAGCCCGACGCACGCCACCCGGCGCAGGAGAGCCGATCCACATGCCGTCTTCTCACCTCCCGACGCTCGGCGCGTTCCTCGATGGTCGCGTCCCCGCGGGTGTCGCCGCGATCGTCGAGGCGTTCGGGGACGCCAGCGCGGCGTTGCGGGACGCGCTCGCGACGGCTCCGCTGCGCGACCTGCTGGGCGCGACCGGTGAGACGAACGTGCAGGAAGAGGCGACGGCGAAACTGGACCAGTACGCCAACGACCTCTTCCACCGGTCGCTCGCCATCCCCGGCGTTGCACAACTGATCTCGGAGGAAGACGCGCTGCCGGTCGTCCTCGGCGGCGGCGACTACACGGTCTGCTTCGACCCGCTCGATGGTTCCTCGAACATCGGCGTGGCGCCCGTCGGCTCGGTGATCGGCATCTACACCGGCTTCCCGGCCGGCCCGTTCGATGGCGCGACGCCGGTGACCGGCCGCCAGATGAGCGTCGCCGGGTTCGTGGTCTACGGGCTGCCGACCGTCATGGTGCTGGCGACCGGCGGCCAGGTGGACGGTTTCGCCTTCGACCCGGAGGACCGGACGTGGCGGCTCGTCTTCCCCGGCATCCGAGCGCAGCGCGCGAAGTACTCGAGCATCAACTGGATGTACCGCGACCGCTGGTCGCCCTCGGTCGTGCGCGCGGTCGATGCCGCCTCGCACGGCCTCCGCGGCCGCTACAGCGGCTCGATGGTTGAGGATGTCCTGCGCGTGCTGATGTCCGGCGGCGTGTTCCTCTACCCGGAGGACTCCGCCTCCCCCGGCGGCAAGCTGCGGATGCTGTACGAGATCTGCCCGATCGGCCTGATCATGGAGTCGGCGGGTGGCGCTGCCATCGACGGCAACCGTGCGGTCCTCGATGTCCCCGTGACGGAGCCGCACCAGCGCGGCCCGCTCGTCGCCGGCGCCGTCGAGGCCGTCGAGCGCTACCGCCTCGCCTACTCCACGCCCGACTGAGCGCGTCATCCCCGGGCAGCGCGTTATGTCATGATGATGCCGCGACGGGCGCACTCCACCGTCCTCATCCTGCGTCCCAGGCCGGCATCACAGGTGGTATGAATGTCGCCGCCCGACCTCGGGCAGATGGAGGCGACGATGGCTGGCGAGCAGCAGTACGAAACGATCATTGTCGAGAAGGAGCGCGGCCGGGCGAGGATCACCCTCAACCGCCCCGAGAAGTTGAACGCGCTCTCCCGGCAGTTGCAGCGCGAACTGCGCGCCGCCCTGCTGGACGCCGACCGCGACAACCGCGTCCACGCCATCATCCTCCGTGGCGCCGGCCGCTCCTTCTGCGCCGGCTACGACCTGACGCCGGAGCGCCGCCTCGCGGGCGAGACCGGCGAGGCGGACCAGTACGCGCAGGTCTACCGCCACTCCCAGTCGTTCGATGACGACGTGTGGCGGATGGAGGACGCCCAGCACGACCGGATGACGATCTTTGACATGCACAAGCCGGTGATCGGCCAGGTGCATGGCTTCTGCGTGGCCGGTGGCACCGACCTCGTGTTCCTCTGCGACATCGTGATCGCGGCGGAAGAGGCGCGCATCGGCTTCCCGCCGGTGCGCGCGATGGGCGGCCCGCCGCAGCACATGTGGACCTACCACGTGGGCCCGCAGTGGGCGAAGTACATGCTCCTCACCGGCGAGTTCGTGACCGGGAAGGAGGCGGAGCGCATCGGCCTCGTGTGGAAGGCCGTGCCCGGCGATGACCTCGAGGAGACGGTCGAGGAACTCGTGGACCGCATGGCGATGATCCACCCCGACCTGCTCGCCGCGAACAAGCGCTCCGTGAACCTGGCGCTGGAACTGATGGGTGGCCGCACGATGCAGCGGCTCGCCGCCGAGCTCGACGCGCGCATGCACACCTCCCCGGCAATGGAGGACTGGCGCACGCGCAACCGCGAGCAGGGGCTGAAGGAGGCGCTCGCCTGGCGTGACGGCCGCTTCGCGAACCCGGAGCAGCGCCGCGAGTGGCAGGCGGAACACTGGCCTGAGGGCCCGCGCGAGCGCTCGTAGCGGTGCCACCGCCTCGTCTCACCGATGCCGACCTCGCCGAGGCGCTGACGCGTCTCGATGGGTGGGTGCACGAGGGCAACGCGATCACGCGGGCGTTCGAGTTCCGCGACTTCTCGGAGGCATTCGCGTTCCTCGCGCGCGTCGCGCTGCTGCAGGAGCAGGCCGACCACCACGCGGAGGTCCATGCGGTCTACAACCGGGTGCGGCTGACGCTCTCCACGCACGACTCGGGCGGCGTGACCGCGCGCGACATCGACCTCGCGACGAGGGTCAACGCGCTGCTGCGCTAGGCCGCGCTACGATCCGCGTATGAGCGACGAAGCGACCCAGGAACTCACCTACTCCGCCACGAAGACCGGCGACCGGGACATCCTCCCCGCCGGCATGATCTCGGTGGAGGAGGCGCGCGCGCGCATCCTCGAACGGTTCGAGGTGCTGCCGCCGGCGGAGGTGCCGCTGCTGGACGCCGTCGGGCTCGTGCTGGCTGAGGACGTGCGGGCGGGCTTCGACATCCCGCCGCTCGCGAACACCGGCATGGACGGCTACGCCGTGCGCTCGGCGGATACCTCGGGCGCGACGTACGACACCCCGCTGACGCTGCGCGTGATCGGCTACATCGCCGCCGGGACCGTGTTCGACCGCGAGGTCGGGCCGGGCGAGGCGGTGCGGATCATGACCGGCGCGCCGATCCCCCCGGGCGCCGACACCGTCGTGCCGTTCGAGGAGACCGACGAATACGACTGGGCGACGCGCGAGTCCGCGCGCGACCCCGGCGCCTGGCAGGATGCCCCGCGCGACAGCGTACGCATCGATGTGGCAGCGAAGCCGGGCGCGAACATCCGCCCCGCCGGCGAGGACGTGCGCGACGGCGACCTGGTGCTGGCACGTGGCACGGTGATCGGCCCGGCGCAGGTGGGCGTGCTTGCCTCGCTCGGCCTCGCCACGGTGCGATGCCACCGGAGGCCGGTCGTCGCGATCCTCTCGACGGGCGACGAACTGCTACGCCCGGGGGAGCCGCTGGCGCCTGGCAAGATCTACGACGCCAACGCTTTCTCGCTGGCCGCGCAGGTGCGCGCGTTCGGCGGCGAGCCGCTGATCCTCGATGTCGCGCGCGACACGGTGGACGCGCTCACCGGGCGCATCCACGAGGCGCTCGGGCGCGCGGACATGCTGGTGACCAGCGCGGGTGTGTCGCGCGGTGACTTCGACGTGGTGAAGACCGTGCTGGCGCAGGAGGGCGAGATCGGCTTCTGGACGGTGCGGATGAAGCCGGGCAAGCCGCTCGCCTTCGGTACCTTCCGCTCGCCGGACGGCCGCACCGTGCCGCACGTCGGACTACCCGGCAACCCCGTCTCCGCGATGGTGACGTTCGAACTCTTTGGCCGCGCCGCGTTGTTCAAGATGCTCGGCCGCCTGCAGGTGGACCCCGAGGCGTGGCGACGTCCGACGGTGCGCGCGATCGCCCTCGACCGGATCAGCAACTCGGACGGCCGCCGCTTCTTCGCGCGCGGAATCGCCTCCCTGCGGCCGGAGGACGGACGGTGGGTGGTGCGCCTCACCGGCCCGCAGGGCTCCGGCGTCCTCACGAGCATGTCGCTCGCGAACGCCTACGCCGTCTGTCCGGAGGGCGTCCCCGCGATCGAGGCCGGCGAGGAGTGCGAGGTCATCCTCGTTGACCGCGACCTGCCGATCCCGCTGCCGGCATGACACCGCCCGTCCTCCGGGTCGTCGGGCCGCCGGGCTCCGGCAAGTCGCTCCTCATCACCTCGCTCGTGGAGGCGCTCCGGACGCGTGGCCACCGGATCGCGACGCTCGTGCCGCGCAGCGAGACGACGACGGTGATCGTGCTGTCGCACGGTGGCCGCGTCACCCTCGAACGCCCGATGACGTTCGATGCGCTGCTCGGCGTGGTGGCGAGCGTTGACCCGTCGGTGCAACTCGTGCTGGCCGAGGGGTACGACGCACCCGGCGTCCCGGCGGTGGAACTGCGCCCGCGTGGCGGTGCCGCGCTGGTCGCGGATGCTGACCGCTTTTCGCTCGTGGAGAGCGAGGCGTTCGCCGCGCTCTTCGCGCGTTCCGGCCCCGGCGAGACGGATGGCCTCGCCGAGCGCGTTGAGGTCGAACTGCTGGGCGTGGCGCTGCCGGCACCGCCCGCGACCGACGATGCTCCGTCGGGGCGCCTCGGTCGGTTCGTCTCGCGCTTCCGTCGAGGCTGACGCGTCTAGATGACGGACTCGAAGCCCTGGAAGGTGCCGGTGGGGTCTTCCCAGCGGTAGGTCACGTCGCGCACCATCGCCATCGTCGGCCCCTCGCGCAGCCGCTCGACGTATCGGCGCAGCGTGGTCTCCTCGCCCTCCGCGACCACCTCGACGCGGCCGTCCGCGAGATTCTTCGCGTAGCCGACGATGTTCATGCGCATCGCCTCGTCCGTGCAGAAGGCGCGGTAGCCCACGCCCTGCACGCGGCCTCGGGCGTACGCGACGATCTGGCGCTGGCGGCCGGGGCGCATCGCTAGCCCCGCACGAGCGAGGCGAGCGTGCGCGACACGAGTTCGCCGGAGACGTCGCCACGCACCACGGTCTGGCCGACGCCCTGGAGGAGGACGAAGCGCAGGCGGCCCTGCTCGACCTTCTTGTCGCGCGTCATCGCGTCCATCACCACGGTGGTGTTCACGCCCGGCGCGACCAGCGGCAGTCCGAACGAGCGCAGGAGGTCGCCCTGCCGGTCGACGAGCGCCTGGTCGATGAGGCCCATCGCCTGCGAGATCTTTGCGGCGCCCATCATGCCCACCGAGACGGCCTCGCCGTGCATGTAATCGCGGTAGCCGGTCGCCTGCTCGATCCCGTGGCCGATGGTGTGGCCGTAGTTGAGGATCGCGCGCAGCCCCTGCTCTTTCGGGTCGCTCGACACGACGAGCGCCTTCAGCCGCGACGAGCGTGCGACCACCTGCGCCACGAGGTCCCAGTCCGGGCTGCCCGACGACAGGTTGGCGGCGTTCGCCTCCAGCGTCTTCAGCAGCGCCGGGTCCAGGATCAGCGCATGCTTGATCACCTCCGCGAACCCCTCGATGTAGGAGCGGCGCGGGAGCGTGCGGAGCACGTCGATGTCGCTGACGACGGCGGCCGGCTGATGGAACGCGCCCACGAGGTTCTTGCCCTGCGGAAGGTCTACCGCCACCTTGCCGCCGATTGCCGCGTCGTTCATGGCGAGTACGGAGGTCGGCAGCTGCACGACCGGCATCCCTCGGAGGTAGGTCGCCGCGACGTACCCCGCGAGGTCGCCGACGACGCCGCCGCCGAGCGCGACGATCACGTCGCGCCGCTCCGCCTTCTCGGCGGCGAGCCAGGCGTACAACTCGGAGGCGATGCGCTGCGTCTTGGACTGCTCGCCGGCGGGGATGACGTACGAGGCGCCCGGGATGCCGGCGGCATCGAGCGCCTGCGCGACCACCTGGCCGTGCTGCTCGGCGACCTTGTCGTCCGAGATCAGGAACACGCGCCGCCCGTCCAGCCCCACCTGCCGAAGGCGGTCGCCGAGGCGACGGAGTTCGCCCGCACCGACCCAGATCGGGTAGCGCTGCTCGCCCGTGTCCACGATCGCCGCGGGGCCGCGCGCTGGCTGCTCCGCACCGAGGCGGTCGAGGCGGCGCGTGTCGCCGACAATGCGCGCGCCCTGCTCCGACCAACCGCGGATGATCCGCGTCACGGCGGCGTCGATGGTCTGCGCCTCCTGATCCGGAGCGCCCTGCACCGGCACCCAGAGGTCGGCGTGCAGGTAGAACGGACGCCGCTCGCCATCGAGCTGCTCGAGGCGCGCCTCGATGTCTTCGCCGAGGAGCGGGCGCACGGGGCCGTCCGGGTTGGTGCGGAGGCGGCGTGCGATCTCGGTGGGTGTCGCATCCAGGAAGCAGATGAACCCCTGCGTGCCGAGCGCGCGACGGTTCGCGGCGCGCTGGAAGACGCCCCCGCCGGTGGCGATCACTGCGGGATGCTGCTTCGCGGCCTCGGCCACCACGCGCTGCTCGATCTCGCGGAACGCGGGCTCGCCGCGCTCCACGATCAGGTCGGCCGGCGATTTGCCCTCGCGCGCCTGCACGAGGTCGTCGGTGTCGACGATCGGCCAGCCGAGGCGCGCCGCGAGCGCGCGGCCCACCGACGACTTGCCGACGCCGGAGAGGCCGACGAGGACGATCTGCTGCACGGGAGCGCCGGTCGCCTCGGTCATGCGCGCGGCTCGCGCGGGCCGACGGTCGCCTGGAACGCCTCGAAGTTGCGGCGAAGTTCGTTCGCGTGGTCGCCGCCGAACTTCTCTAGCACCGCGTCCGCGAGGACGATCGCGAGCATCGCCTCGCCGATCACGCCGGCCGCCGGCACTACAGCGACATCGGAGCGCTCGTAGAACGACATGGTCTCCTCGCCAGTCAGCAGGTCGGCGGTGGGAAGCCGTTGCGGGACGGTGGAGATCGGCTTGATGAAGCCGCGCACCACGATGTCCTCGCTGTTGGAGATGCCCGCCTCCAGGCCGCCGGCGCGGTTGGTCGCGCGCTCCCATGGGCGGTTCGCCCACTGCGAGGACGGGAGGATCACGTCCTGCACCTGCGAACCCGGCTTCGCGGCGTTCGCGACGCCGTCACCGATCTCGACCGCCTTTACCGCGTTGATCGACATGATCGCCTGCGCGATGCGGCCGTCCAACTTCCGGTCCCAGTGGACGTGGCTGCCGAGGCCGAACGGGACGTGCGTCGCACGCACCTCGAACACCCCGCCGACGGTGTCGAGGGCGTCCTTCGTGCGGTCGACCTCGGCGATCATCGCGGCCTCGATCGAGGGGTCCGCGACGCGCATCGGCGAGGCGTCGACCGCTTCCCAGTCGATGTGCGCCGGCGGGGTCGCGCGGACCTCGCCCACCTGCAGGGTGTGCGAGTGGATCTCGATGCCCACGACGCGGCAGACCGCGCGGGCGATGGCGCCCACGGCGACGCGCGCGGCGGTTTCGCGCGCGCTCGACCGCTCGAGGATCGGCCGCACGTCATCGAAGCCGTACTTCTGGGTGCCGGCGAGGTCGGCGTGGCCCGGCCGGAGCAGTGTGACGCGCTCCACCTCGGCCTCCACCGGGTCGACCGACATGCGGACGCGCCAGTTCTGGTTCTCCCAGTCCTTGTTCACCATGTGCAGGCCGATCGGCGAGCCCATCGTGAGGCCATGGCGGACGCCGGACATGATCTCGGCGAAGTCCGTCTCGATCTGCTGGCGTTTCCCGCGGCCGTAGCCACCCTGGCGGCGGCGGAGGTCCTCCACGATCAGCGCCTCGGACATCGGGATGCCGGCCGGGACACCCTCCACGATCGAGAGCAGCCCCTTGCCGTGCGACTCGCCGGAGGTCAGCCATCGGAACTGGGTCATCGGTGTCCGTCCTTCTCGTCGTGGCCGTGCTTCAGCGCGTCTTCCGCCGCGGCGGCCGCGGCCACGGCCTCCGGCGTCACGAGCGCGTCCTCGTCCGGGTCGGGCCAGCGCCCGTCCGCCGCCTCGCGCGTCCCCCACTCACCGAGCATCGCCTCGGCCGTGCCGTGCTCCCAGTCGGCGAGCGAGGCACCCTCGCGGTCGACCTTCGTCGTGAGCAGGCAGCGCGTGGTGACGTTGCCTTCCAGGTCGCGGAACTCCGTCAGGACGTCCACCTGCGCTGCCTGGAAGGAGACGAACGGCACCTCGTACATCAGCCGCTCCACCATCTTCACGGCGGAGCGCCGGGCGACCTCCTGCGCGCTGCCGACCTCCACGCGCTGGCCCTCCACGACCTGCACGTCCGGCTCTGCAAGGAGCGAGACGCGCACGCGGCGATGGTCCGCGGCGACGAGCGCGGCAGTGTGGAGCGCGCGCCAGTCCGCGGGCGGCATGCCGCGCGGCGGGCGTGCGCGACGCCAGTCGGAGAAGGTCCCATCGAGGAGTTGCTGGAGCGCTCCGCGGTCGCCGGCGGCGATCGAGCGCCGCCACGCGCGGGCGGCGAAGCGCGCCTGGAACACCATGAACCCGACGATCACGAAGATCACCAGGCAGACGATCATTGCCAGTCCCAGGCCCATGCATCCTCCAGCCGCGGGGTGGGCCCGCGGGCAGTCAGTTTCGGCTGTGCAGCGCCCTCACGTCGAGTGCTCTCGCGCGGCGAGGGCGGCGCGCGCCGCGGTGAACATCACGTCCAGTGGCGGCTCCATGCCCGTCCACAGCCGGAACGCCTCCGCGCCCTGGTGGACGAGCATCGCCAGACCGCCGACCGGGGTGGCGCCGGCCGCCTCCGCCGCCGCGAGGAACGGCGTGCGCTCCGGCACGTACACGAGGTCGAATGCGACCTGGCCGGGCCGGAACAGGTCGCCCGGCACCGGCGTCTCTGCCTCCGCCGGGCCGTGGCGCATCCCGACCGAGGTCGACTGCACCACCACGTCCGCCGTGCGGATCGCGGAGCGGAACGTGGCGTCCTCCGCGTCCAGCGGCGCGTAACGCATGTCCACGTCCACCCCCCCGAGGGGTGCCAGCGCCGCCGCGTTCTCCGCGGTGCGATTGATCACGGTCACCCTGGACGCGCCCGCTGTCCGCATGGCGACGACGACGGCGCGCGCCGCACCGCCCGCGCCCACGAGGGCGACGCGGGCGCCCTTCAGGGCGACGCCTGCGCCCTCCAGCGAGCGGAGGATGCCGGCGACGTCCGTGTTCGTGGCCTCCAGCACCCCGGCGCGATTCACCACCGTGTTTACGGCACCCACCTGTTCAGCGAGCGCGTCCGGGCGGTCGACCAGGCGGAAGACGGCGACCTTGTGCGGGACGGTGACGTTCGCGCCCATGAGGTCGCCGGAGCGCAGCCGCTCCACGGCGCCGGGGAGGTCCACCGGCTCCACGTCCCACGCCTCGTAGCGCGCGTCCACACCCATCGCGTCGAGCGCCGCCTGCTGGAAGCGCGGGGAGATCGAGTGCGCCACCGGGTGGCCGAGGAGCGCGATCGTGCGCGTGCGGCGCGCGGCCGTCATCGGGTCACCCCGCAGCCGGAGGCGCGGAATCGCTCGACGTTCGCGTTGTGTTCCTCAAGGGTGGCGGCAAAGAGATGGCGGCCGTCGCACGCGGGTGAGGCGACGAAGTAGAGGTCTTCAGTCGCCGCCGGGCGGATCGTCGCGCGGATCGAGTCGATGTCCGGGTTCGAAATCGGCCCCGGCGGGAGGCCCGGGTAGAGGTAGGTGTTGTACGGCGAGTCGTACGCGAGGTCATCGATCGTCAGTTCGGCCTTCCACCAGCCGTATTCGAACACGGAGGCTGCGCCGTTCACCGGGTCGAGTGAGATCGCGAACTGGACGGTCGGGTCGGCCTGGAGCGGCATCCCCAGTTCGAGGCGGTTACGGAACACCGCCGCGATCTGCGGCTTCTCCTCCGGGTGGACGCCCTCGCGCTCTACGACCGAGGCGAGCGTGAGCACCTCGTAGAGCGACCAGCCCTGCGTCTCAGCCTCCGCGATCAGGTCGGGCGTGACCTGCTCACCGAAGCGGTCGAGCATTGCCGTTAGGAGGCTCTCGGCGGTCGACTCGTCGTCCAGTTCGTAGGTCTCGGGCAGCAGGTAGCCGAGCAGGTCGGCGTCCTGCATGAACGTCCGTGGCGAGGATCCGGCGATCGCTGCCTCCCATTCGGCAGCCGAGAAGATGCGCTCGCGCTCCAGGATCTCGCCGATCTCCTCCACCCGGAGGCCGGACCGGAACGTGATCCGCTCGATGCGGTCCGGGCCGCCTCGCAGACGTCGGAGGATCTCTGCGGGCGGCGTGTTCATCGCGAACTCGTACCGGCCGGCGAGGAGTTCGCTGCCGATGCCGGTAAACGCGAGGAGGACGCGCAGCGCCTCGCGGTCGGCAACGACGCCCGCACCGAACAGCAGGTCGAGGATGCGGTCGGCGGAGGCGCCGTCCGGGATGTCCACGCGGATCGTCTCGCCGAGCGCGGGGGCGGGCGTCGCCGCCGCCTCGACGGCCGCGACCACGGCGCCGCCGGTGCCGCGCAGGCGCACCGCGGCGATGGAGCCGGCGATCAGCGCCCACAGCGCGAGGACGGCCACGGCCACGGTCAGCGGGTCACGCTTCGGCATCGGGCGGGTCTTTCGGTGGTGGGGATGCGCCTCGGCGGTGGTCGAGGAACTGCTGGAGCATGATCGAGGCGGCCAGGTCGTCGCTGCGCCGGTGGTGCCCGACGAGCCGTTCCGCCGCCTGCGAGGTGTAGGCCTCGTCTTCGTATTCTACCGGGAGCCCCAGTGTGCGCCGGATCCGCTCGCCGAGCGTCCGTGCGAGGCGTGCCGACTCCCCCTCGTCGCCGGACGGCAGCCGTGCGAGGCCAATGACGATGCCTTCGATCCCGTCACGGGCGACGATCGCCCGGATCGCCGGGAACGCGGCGCTCGCGGCGACGACCTCCAGCGGGACGGCGAGCCGCTCCTCCGGGTCGGAGACGGCGAGACCGACCCGCGCGCGCCCGGGATCCACGCCGAGCCACCGCACCATGCTCAGGAGCCGTCCGCTTCGGACGGCCCGGCGAGGGTGATCTCGATGGCGCTCGACCGACGCGGGAGCCAGCGCCACGGCACGAACTCCGGCCGCACGGTGATCACCGGAGCCGCCTCCAGCGCGATCCGGTCCCCGATCACCTCGGCGGCGGCTGAGGGCGTCTTGCCGGCGATCGCCGACGCGAGGTCATCGATCGGGGCGAGGTTCGCTACCCGCCCGCTCACCTCGATGCCGACCTCGCCGCCGGGCTGGTCTGGCTCGGTGATGACGGTGGACACCGTGCCCGGGAGGAGCACGAGGCCGGACGGCAGGTCGGCTCGGATCAGCGCCGCGCCGTACGCGGTGGCCTCCGCGTCCGGCACCCACAGCGCGGCAGCGATGATCACGTACTCCATCAGGAATGCGTCTGCCGGCTCGTCCAGTTGCTGCAGCGGCGTCGCGCTGAAGATCGCGGCGGTCACGCTCGACTCGATCAGCCGCCCGCCCGTGACCTCGTCGCGCAGCGCGGAGAGGGCGATGCGCTGGAGGATGCCCGGCGCGATCGTGCGGACGCGGTCCACGTCGACCGCCGCCACGGCTGCGACGGTGCGGTCGGTGCCGCCCTCGCCCCGGGTGCGGTTCACGGCGGTAATGCCCGTCGGCACGTCCGACAGCAGGACCGAGACGTCACCGATGTCGACGTTGCCGTCGGTCCCCGGGCGCTCGGCGGTGGCGGTGACGACCGCCTGGTCGCCGGCCGGCACCGTCACCGCCTCGTCGGTCGCGAACACCCAGCCGTCCTCGGTCGCGACGCGTACACCCGCCGGAAGCCGGACATCGGCCGTGCCGTCGTTGGTGAAGCGGATCTCGAGGGTCGCCGGGGTGTCGCCGACCTCGGCGGTGCCGGAAGTCGTGGTGGACACCACTGTCGTCACATCCCGGCGGATCGAGGAGCCGGAGAGGATGCCGCGCGTCGGGTCGGACGCGTCGATGACGGCGTTCACCTGTGCCTGGCGGCTCACGACGTAAGTCTCCGAGGGCGGCACGATCACCACGGTCGCGGAGGGGACGCGGTAGCAGGCGACCAGCACGGCGGCCGCGACCGACAGCGCGAGTACCGCGAGGCGGATGCGCATCCCCCACGCCGGTGTCCCGGCGTCGCCATCGCGGACGCTGCCGCGCGGACGCGCGCCTCGGAGGCCGCGGATGGCGGTGGCGGCGGGGAGGCCGTGCGCCTTGGCGTGTGCGCGTACCTCCGCGCGGTCGGCGATCACGCCGAGGGTGATGCCGTTGCGACGCGCGTGCGCGGCGAGGTGCGGCCAGGCGTTGGCACGCCGGAGCGCACGCACCTCGCGGGGCACCACCAGCACGACCTGGTCGGCGACCGCGAGGTCGATCCGGCCGATGACGGAAGGGACGTCGTCGTCCGCGACGGCGGTGACGACCACGGTGTCGTCCGTGAATGGCTGGAACGAGGGCGTGGACGGGGCGAACTCCTCGTCCGCCCCGGGATCACGCTCGGGGCGCCTCAGTCGCGCAAGCCAGTCCCGGAGGCGCTCGATGAGGGCGTCCATGTCAGCCGCTCAGGCGCTCCGTGGCGGCGGCGCGGACGGCCGCGAGTGCCTCGTCGATCTTCCCTGCGTCCCGGCCGCCGGCCTGGGCGAGTTGCGGACGGCCACCGCCGCCGCCGCCCGCGATCGAGGCGGCCAGGCGCACCATTTCGTCCGCCTTCAGCCCGCGCGCCACCACGTCGTCCGTGGCGGCGGCGATGAAGTTCGGGCGGCCCTCGATGTCCGCGGCCAGCGCGACGAACGCGCTCTTCAGCTGCTGGCGCAGCCGGTCCACCATCGGGCGCAGCGCGTCCGCCGAGTCGACCGTGACGCGCTCCACCAGCACGGCGACGTCGCCGACCTGGGTTGCGCGACTCGCGAGTTCGTCCGCCGCGCCCGCGGAGGCGCGCCGGGCGGCCTCCTCCGCCCGCCTGCGCTCCTCCGCCAGGGACTGCTCCAGCGCGTCCACGCGCGCGCCGAGGTCGGCGGGCGGTACACGGAACCGCCGCGCGAGGTGGTTCACCAGCGCCAGGCGCTCCTCCACGAACGCCTCCGCCGCGCGGCCGGTGAGCGCCTCGATGCGTCGGAGGCCGGCGCCGATGCTGGCGTCCGAGACCACGACGAACGAGCCGATCTGGCCGGTCGCGGCAAGGTGAGTGCCACCGCACAGTTCGCGGCTGTAGCAGCGGTCGGTGTGGACGTGTTCCGGATCGAGGCCGCGCGAGTCGCAGTACTCCACCATGCGTACGCGCTCGGTGTAGCGGTCCTCGAAGAAGGCGATCGCACCACGCTGGATCGCCTCGTCGTACTCGAGTTCGAACGTGGCGCTGCGGATGTCCGCGCGGATCTTCTCGTTCACGATGCGCTGGATCGCGGCCATCGCCTCCTCGGAGGGGGCCTCCGGGTGGGTGTAGTCGAAGCGCAGGCGGTCCGGGCCCACGTAGGAGCCGGCCTGCCGGACGTGCGTGCCGAGGACCGCGCGGAGCGCGGCGTGGAGGAGATGCGTACCGGTGTGGTTGCGCGCCGTGTCCAGCCGCCGCACCGGCTCCACCTGCGCGTCGGCGCCCTCGCCGAGGGCGATCCAGCCCTCGGCGACACGCCCGAGGTGGACGATCGCGCCGCTGTAGCGGTGGGTGTCCGTCACCTCGAACCGTCCGGAGGCGGTCACGATCACGCCGCGGTCGCCAACCTGACCGCCGCCTTCCGGATAGAACGCGGTCTCGCGCAGGACGACCTCGCCCTCCTCGCCGGCGTTGAGGCGGTCGCGGGACTCGCCCGCGTGTAGGTGGACGATCTCGGAACGCTGCTCGCTGCGGTCGTAGCCGGTGAACGCGGACTGGATGTCGAGCGCGGCGTAGCGCAGGGCGCGGTCGTCCTCGCGGTTCTGGAACTGCTCCTCGCCCTTGGACCGCTCGCGCTGGCGCTCCATCTCGCTCTCAAAGCCGTCGCGGTCGACCTCGAAGCCCGCGGCCTGCGCGACCTCCAGCGTCAGTTCCAGCGGCAGGCCGTGCGTGTCGTACAGCACGAAGGCGTCACGGCCCGGGATTCGGCGCGTGGCCGCCTCGCGGGCCATCACTTCCTCGAGGAGCGCGATGCCGCGGTCCAGCGTGGCGCGGAACCGCGCCTCCTCCACCGTCGCGACGCGCTTGATGAACTCGCGCTGCTCGCCGAGCGCGGGGTTCGTCGGCATCGAGCGGTCGATCGCGGCATCCACGACCTGCGCGAGGAACGCCTCGCGTACGCCGATCTTGTGGCCGAAGTAGACGGCGCGGCGCAGCAGGCGGCGCAGCACGTAGCCGCGGCCTTCGTTGCTTGGCAGCACCCCGTCCGTCACGAGGAACGCGAGCGCCCGCGAGTGCTCCGTCATCGCACGGAGGGCGAACGCCACCTCCGGGCTCTCGGACGGTTCGTACCGCCGCCCGGAGATCCGCTCAGCGACGGCGACGACCTCGCGCAGTTCGTCCGTCTCGTACACGTTGCGGACGCCCTGCACGACGGAGGCGAGTCGCTCGAGGCCGGCGCCGGTGTCGATGTTCGCGGCGGGGAGGTTGCTGCGGGAGCCGTCCTCCTCCTTGTAGTAGGTCATGAAGACCAGGTTCCAGATCTCCAGGAACCGGCCACAGCCCACGTCTGGGTGGCATTCGTTCTTCGCACATGCGGGGCAGCCAGGGGTGACGCCCCAGTCGTAGTGCATCTCGGAGCACGGCCCCATGGGTCCGGTCTCGCCGGGCGGTCCCCACCAGTTCCCCTGCTCCGCGGTGTAGCGCAGGATGCGCTCCGGCGGCACGCCTCGGGCGGCCCAGAGGGCGGCGGCCTCATCGTCGTCGGTGAAGACGGTGGCCCAGAGGCGGTCCGGCGCGATCTTCAGCACCTGCGTGAGGAACTCCCACGCCCACTCGATCGCCTCGCCCTTGAAGTAGTCGCCCACCGAGAAGTTGCCGAGCATCTCGAACAGCGTGAGGTGGGTGTCGTCGCCGACCGACTCCACGTCGGTGGTGCGGAAACACCGCTGGATCGAGGTCAGGCGACGCGCCGGCGGATCTTCCAGCCCCATGAAATAGGGCTTGAACTGGACCATCCCGGCGGTCGTGAAGAGCAGCGTGGGGTCGCCGTGCGGCACCAGCGAGGACGAGGGGATGCGGCGATGGCCGCGCGCCTCGAAGAAGGTCAGGAACGCCTGCCGGACTTCGTCAACGTTCACGGGACACGCGCTCTCTCGGTGCCTGGGCGGCGGATGTCGTGCTGGAGGATGGGCGAATCCGGACTGTAGAATAGCGAAGATAGGTGGTCAATTTCTCCGGTGTGCCACCGCCGGGCAGACGGCCCACGCCCATGACCCCGCGCCAGACCGGCGTTGCCCCCATTTCCGCGCCGATCACGAACGCGGTCGCCTCCCTCGAGGGCTGGACGGCGATCGTCCTCGCCGCGGGCCCCGGTACGCGGATGCGCTCCGCCGTGCCGAAGGTGCTGCACCCGGTCGCGGGCGTGCCCATGGTGCGCCTGGTCTGCGACCTCCTCCGTGACGCCGGTTGCTCCGAGATCGTCGTCGTTGCCTCCCCCGGTGCGCGCGAGGCGGTCGCCGCTGCCGCCGGCGAGGGCGTGCGGGTGGCCGTGCAGCCGGAACCGCTGGGGATGGGCGATGCCGTCCTCGCCGCGCGCGAGGCGGTGACGGGCGGCGGGAACGTGCTCATGGTGCACGCCGACATGCCGCTGCTGACGATCCGGACGCTGCTCGAACTTGCCGGCCGGCACGTCGCCGTGACGCACGCCCTCACGATCATGACCGCCTACCTGGAAGACCCGCGCGGCTACGCCCGCGTGGAGCGCCGCAACGGCAAGGTCCAGGGCGTGGTCCTGGAGGACGACCTGCCGGCCGCGATGCGCGGCCAGCCGGAGGTGAACGCGGGCCTGTACGCGGCCGACTCTGCCTGGCTCTGGGACAACCTCGCCGCCCTGCCGCGCAACGCGCGTGGCGAGAAGGGGCTGGCGGGCCTCATCGCGCTCGCCGTACAGCACGGCGGCGTGGAGGCGTACCAGGTGACCGAGGCGGTCGAGGTCCAGCAGGTCAACGACCGTATCGGCCTGGCGAGCGCGGAGCGCGTGCTGCGTGACCGCATCCGGCGGCGTCTGATGCTGGAGGGCGTGACGCTCCTCGACCCGTCGTCCACGTTCATCGATGCCGGCGTGGAGGTCGCGCCGGACACCACGCTGCTGCCCGGGGTGCACCTGATGGGCCGCACGCGGGTCGGCAGTGGCTGCCGCATCGGCCCGAACGCGATCATCCACGACACCGTGATCGCGGACGGCGTGGGGGTCGGCGCCTCCACGCTGGAGGGTGCGCGCGTGGAGGCCGGCGTGACGATCGGCCCCTACTGCCACCTGCGCCCAGGCGCAGTGATCGAGGCAGACGTGCACCTGGGCAACTACGTGGAGGTGAAGAACTCCCGCGTGGGCGCCCGCACGCAGGTTGGCCATTTCTCGTATATTGGCGACGCCGACATCGGGGCGGGCGTGAACATTGGCGCCGGCACGATCACGGTGAACTACGACGGGGTCCTGAAGCACCGCACCGAAGTGGGTGACGGCGCGTTCGTCGGCTCCGATTCACTGCTCGTGGCTCCCGTCCGCGTGGGCGATGGAGCACGGACGGCCGCCGGATCGGTCGTCACGAGCGATGTCCCGGATGGTGCGCTGGTCGTGGGCGTCCCCGCCCGCATCCGGCCCGGGGCCGAGGGAGGCAACCAGACGTAGGGGCACCGCTCGCCTGCGTCCTCTTTGCTTTGGATACCACCTCAATCACCGCTCTCACCGCCCTGATCATCTCGACGCTGCTGCTGGCCCTGCTGGCGGCGGCCGAGGCCGATGCGATTGCCCTCGCCCGCCGCCGCCTGCGTGGGATCGAGGCTCCCGGCCTCACCTCGCTCCTTCGTACCTACGTCCGCGAACGTCAGCGGCTGCTCCGCGCCCTCCGCACCGGCGTGCTGCTCACGACCGTCGCCGCCGTGGCGTCCTTCGCCGTCCTCCTTGATGTCGAGGAGCCGCCGCGGGTGATCGTCAGCGCGCTGATCGCGCTGCTCGTGGTCTCCGTTGTCCGGAGCGGTGCGCGCATCGTGACGCTCTCCCACCCGGAGGCGGCCGCCGCTCGGATCGACCGCCCGGTGCGCCTGCTGCAGGCGCTCCTCCTACCGCTCTCATGGCTGCTGAGCGCCGCCGTGCGCCTCCCGCTGCGGGCGCTCGGCATGCGCGGTACGTCCGAGGTCATCGACCCGGCCGAGGAACTCGTGGGGACGATCGAGGCGGTCGACGAGGACGCCGTCCTGACCGAAGAGCGCCGCATGGTACGCGGCGTGCTGGAGATGTCAGACCAGACCGTGCGCGAGTTGATGACCCCGCGCACGGACATCACCGCCGTGCCGGTGGAGGCGACGTTCAACGACGTCATGCGGCTGGTCTCCCGCTCCGGGTACAGCCGGATCCCCCTCTACGAGGGCTCGCTCGACCGCATCGTTGGGGTGGTCTACGCGAAAGACCTGCTGGCGTACGTCTCCAATGGCAGCGTCACCCCGGCCCTCACCGCGATCGCCCGTCCGCCCTATGTGGTGCCGGAGACGAAGCGCGCGAACGAGTTGCTCGCGGACATGCGTCGCGACCGCGTCCACCTCGCCGTGGCCGTGGACGAGTACGGCGGCACGGCGGGTCTCATCACCGTCGAGGACCTCGTCGAGGAGATCGTGGGCGCGATCACGGACGAGTACGACACGATGGACATCGAGGTCCAGCGCGTGACCGACGACGAGGCGATCGTGGACGCCGGGGTCACGATCGACGAGTTGAACGAGATCTTCGCGACCGAGGTCCAGTCGGATGACTTCGACACCGTCGGCGGCCTGATCGTGACCGAACTTGGGCGTCTGGCTGTGCCGGGTGACGAGGTCGTCGTCCCGCCACTGGACGAACTGGACGAGGGCCAGGTCGCGGTGCGACTGCGGGTGCTGTCGATCCTCGGGCGGCGGATCAAGAAGGTGTCCGTCCACCGCGTGGTGGTGGCTGGCGAGGACGAGCGCGAAGCCGCGGCGTCCGAGGCGGCGGCGGAGCCCGTCTAGGGCGTCGAGTGCCGCTGCGGTGCCCGATCGCTTGCCCCTCGCCCGTACCCTGACGCCCGTGAGCGCCTTGAACCCGCCCGACCTGGCGTCTGATCTGCCCTACTGGGTGGCGCTGCACCGCGTCCACCGGCTCGGCAGCGTGCGCTTCGGGCTCCTCGAGCGCGCCTTCCCCACGATGGCGGAGGCGTGGCGCGCCTCCGAGCCCGACCTGGTCGAGGCCGGGTTGGACGCGCGTACCGCACGGGAGGTCTCACGCGCCCGCGACGAGATCGACCCGGCCGCGGAGGTCGCACGGCTGGAAGCGGCTGGCGTCACCGCCCTCCCGCGGACGGCGCCCGGGTACCCCTCGCGGCTGCGGGAGATCGATGACGCCCCGCCCGTCCTCTACGTCCGCGGCGAGTGGCGCCCGGAGGACGAGTGGAGCGTAGCCGTGGTGGGCACGCGCCGCGCGACGGCATACGGCCGACAGGTCGCCGCGGAGTTCGCGCGTGGCCTGGCCGCGAACGGCGTGACCGTCGTCTCGGGCCTGGCGCGCGGTGTGGACACGATCGCGCACCGGACGGCGCTCGAGAGCGGCGGGCGCACGGTGGCGGTGCTCGCGAACGGCCTGGACACGATCTATCCGCCCGAGAACCGGCGGCTCTCTGAGGAGATCGCGGAGCGTGGGGCGGTGGTTGCGGACTACCCGCTCGGCACCAAGCCTCGGGCGGACTTCTTCCCTCGTCGCAACCGCATCCTCTCCGGCCTGACCCTGGGCACGCTCGTCGTGGAGGGCGACCACACCTCGGGCGCGATGATCACGGCGAAGTTCGCCGGGGAGCAGAACCGCGAGGTGTTCGCGGTCCCGGGCTCGATCTTCTCGCCCCAGTCGCGCGGCCCGTTGGGCCTCATCCGGGACGGTGCGACCCCGGTGATGTCAGCGAATGACATCCTGGAAGCGCTCAATCTGACGATGATCGGGGCGCAACTCGACTTTGGGCGCGCTGCCCCGCCCGAGAGTGACGAGGAGCGCCGCCTGATGGCCGTCCTCACCCGCGAGCCTGCCCACATCGACGAGGTGACCCGCCGCGCTGGTTTGGCGGCAGCGGTGGTGTCCGGTACGCTCGCCCTTCTCGAGTTGAAGGGCCTGGTCCGGGACGTGGGCGGCCATCTGTTCGTGCGCGTGCGCGAAGAGGATGCCCCATACGACCCCGGCGCGGCAGATGGGACCCTGCGGTGACCACGGACGCCCCGGCCCCGCGACGCGCGCGTCGCACCTCCGCCGCGTCCGGCGGGGGCGGCGGTCGCCGCCTCGTCATCGTGGAGTCGCCGGCCAAGGCGCGGACGATCTCGCAGTTCCTCGGTGACGATTATGTCGTGGAATCATCGATCGGCCACATCCGTGACCTGCCCTCCTCCGCCGCGCAGATCCCGGACGCCTACAAGAAGGAGCCGTGGGCGCGCCTCGGCGTGAACGTGGCGGCGGACTTCGAGCCGCTGTACGTGGTGCCGCCGACGAAGAGCGAGCAGGTCAAGAAGCTCCGCGCGCTCCTGAAGGACGCCGACGCGCTCTACCTCGCGACAGACGAGGACCGCGAGGGTGAGGCGATCGCCTGGCACCTG
>WBZO01001595.1_pt1 | contig 34291 bp, 26 predicted proteins | sample 5204261 | NCBI WGS metagenome assembly WBZO01 (sample SAMN12412400, study PRJNA552823) | activated sludge metagenome | isolation source: activated sludge from anammox sidestream of wastewater treatment plant... | place: USA: North Carolina | collected 2017-09
CGCGATCCGCGTGCTGAAGAAGCAGGACCCCGCCTTCCTCACCCGGTACGATCTCTCCAGCCTGCGCCACCTCTTCCTCGCGGGCGAGCCGCTCGACGAATCGACCCACGTCTGGATCTCCGAGGCACTGAAGAAGCCGGTCATCGACCACTACTGGCAGACCGAGACCGGCTGGCCGATCCTCACCGCCGCGCCGGGGGTCGAGCGCACGCCGATCAAGTTCGGCAGCCCGTCGTTCGTCGCCTACGGCTACGACCTGCGCCTGCTGCGCGAGGCCGACGCGTCGGAGTGCGGGACCGGCGAGAAGGGCGTGGTCGCGATCGTGCCGCCCCTGCCGCCGGGGGTGATGTCCACCATCTGGGGCGACGACGAGCGCTTCGTCAAGACCTACTTCGACACCTTCAGGACGAGGCAGGTGTACTCGACGTTCGACTGGGGCATCCGCGACGCGGACGGCTATTTCTTCATCCTCGGCCGCACCGACGACGTGATCAACGTGGCCGGGCACCGGCTCGGCACGCGCGAGATCGAGGAGGCGGTGTCGGCGCACCCCAACGTCGCCGAGGTGGCCGTGGTCGGGGTGGCCGATCAGCTGAAGGGCCAGATGCCGCTCGCGTTCGCGGTGGCGAAGGACGCGGCGAAGGTCGCCACTGCGGAGGGCCGCGCGGCGCAGGAGAAGGAGGTCATGCAGACCGTCGACCGCCTGCTCGGCGCGATCGCGCGCCCGTCGCGGGTGCACTTCGTGTCGGCGCTGCCGAAGACGCGCTCGGGCAAGCTGCTGCGGCGGTCGATCCAGGCGCTCGCCGAGGGGCGCGACCCGGGCGACCTGACCACGATCGAGGACCCGACCGCGCTCGAGCAGATCCGCGCGGCGCTCGGGGCGAAGTGATGCGCGCGCGCCCGGCGCTGACCACGAGCCTCGTTCTGGCGCTCGCGCTCGCCGCAGGGTGCGCGGGCGATCCCCGCTACGAGCAGGGGCTCGAATGGGTGCAGTGGAACGAGCAGCAGAAGGCGCGCCTCGAGGCGGAAGGGTTTCCCCAGTACACCGGCGGGAGCGAGCGGTGATTCCCGCGTGACGGGGATCGCATCCGGCGACCGATCGATTGCGTAGGGAATAGGGGGCGCGGCTCCTTCGTTTACGGGTGGGGGACTGTGCCGCGAACCATTCCGATCAGGAGCTCCAAGATGAAGCGCCGCCCGCTTTGCTCCCCGGCCCTCGGGATCGTCCTCGGGATCGTCGCACTCGGCGTCCTCGGCGGCTGTGCCTCGGATCCGCGCTACCGCCAGGGAGTCGAGTGGGTGCAGTGGCAGGAAGCCGAGCGGCAGCGCCTCCAGGCCGCCGGCTTCCCGCAGTACAACCACGACTGAGGCTGGTGCGCGCGCGCAGCGACCTCGCGCGATTCGACGAAGGGGATCCCGATGAAGCGATTGGCGCTGCTCGTCCTGCTTGCCGCAGGCCTGGCCGGCTGCGCCGCGGACCCGCGCTACAAGCAGGGTCTCGAGTGGGTGCAGTGGAACGAGCAGGAGAAGGCCCGCCTGGACGCGGCGGGCTTTCCGCAATACAACTTCTATTGACGGATCGGCACGTCGCGGCGCGCACTTGCCGCCGGGGCCGCCTCGCGTCGGCGATCCGCTCGCGCGCCGAGCGAGTCATCCGGACACCGGACCTGATCGCGTAGAATCTGCGCCTCGCTTCGAGCAGGGCGCTGGGGATGACGCGTAAGCAGCATGCAGGACTGAACGGCCACGGCGGCAAGCACATCGGCCGCACCAATGCGCGGGCGCACGGCGACGGACCGCCGTACATCGTGCGGCGATCGAGGATACACGGGCGCGGCGTCTTCGCGGCGCGGTACATCGCCAAGGGCACGCGCATCATCGAATACCGCGGGAAGCGCATCCCGTACGCGCTCGCCTCCGAGCTCTATCCGGACGAGGAGGGCGTCCCGACGCACACCTTTCTCTTCGAGCTCGACGACGACATGGTGATCGACGCGGGGCAGGGCGGGAACGCCGCGCGCTGGATCAACCACTCGTGCGCGCCGAACTGCGAGGCGGTCGACGACGGCGGGCGCATTTACATCGAGGCGACCCGCGCCATCCGGCCCGGCGAGGAGCTCGGCTACGACTACAACATCACCCTCGAGGAGCGGCACACCCCGGCCGAGAAGCGGCGCTGGCCCTGCCTGTGCGGCGCCAAGTCCTGCCGCGGGACGCTGCTCGCGAAGAAGCGGTAAGCTCGGCCCGATGGCCTACCCGTTCCGGCTGCGCAAGGTGTTCGTCGCGCACGAGGAGATCGTCCTCGAGCAGGGGCGCGCGTCCGGCCCGCCGCTGCGCAGGGTCGCCGTCGCGGCGGTGATCGGCAATCCGCACGCGCGCGCGTACGGCGAGGATCTGGCGGAGATGATGGGATGGGGCGGCGCGCTCGCCGAGCTGATCGGCGGCAGGGCGCTCGCGGCGCTCGCGGGCGAGCGCCCGCAGAGCTTCGGCAAGGGCTGCCTCGTCGGCGTGGACGGCGCGCCGGAGCACGGCATCGCGCTCATCACGAACGCGTTCGGCGACGCGTTCCGCGCACTGGTCGGGGGCAAGGCGTGGGTGCCGTCGAACGTCAAGCGCGGCGCGCTCGGCGCCACGATCGACATCCCGATCGCGCACAAGGACGCCCTCTACGTGCGCGACAACTACGACACGATGGAGGTGACGGTGCCGGATGCACCTTTTCCCGACGAGATCGCCGTGATCTGCGCGCTGGCGACGCGCGGCCGGCTGAACGCGCGCCTCGGCGGGCTGCGCGCGGCCGAGGTCAAGGGCCAGGACGGCCTGCGCTAGGGCGACCGTGCCGCTGATCCACACGCCCCCCGGCGAGCGTCCCGTGCCGGGGCCGGAGTATCTCCTCCCGACGCGGTTCCTCGACCACGCCGAGCCGGCCCTGCGCGAGTTCGCGCTCGGCGCCGCCGCGGGCGCGGCCGACCCGGTCGCGCGCGCGGTGAAGCTCTTCTACGCCGTGCGCGACGGCTGGCGCTACGACCCGTTCTCGATGACGCTCGCCGCCGACGACTACGTCGCGAGCCGCGTGCTGGCGCAGAGCGCCGCCTACTGCATCCCGAAGGCGATCCTGCTCGCCGCGTGCGCGCGCGCGGTCGGGATCCACGCCGGGATCGGGCTGTCCGACGTCGTCAACCACCTCACCACCGAGAAGCTCAAGTCCTGGATGGGCAGCACCTACTTCATGCATCACGGGTACGCGGTGCTGTACCTCGATGGCCAGTGGGTGAAGGCCGCGCCGGCGTTCAACATCCAGCTCTGCGACCGCTTCCACGTGCGCCCCACGGAGTTCGACGGGCGCGCGGACGCGGTGTTCCAGGAGTACGACGCGCGCGACCGGCGCCACATGGAGTACGTGAAGGACCACGGCGTGTGGTCGGACTTTCCGCACGAGCGCGTGATGGCGGACTTCCGCGCGTTCTACCCGGCGCGCCTGTTCGAGGGCGAGAAGCCCGCCGAGCGGTTCGAGGACGGGCAGCGGGTGGACTGATCAGCCGGCCGGCTCGAGCCGGATGAGCCTGCCGTCCGGCTCGTCGGTGAGGAGGTAGAGAAACCCGTCGGGGCCCGCGCGCACGTCGCGGATCCGGCCGAACGCCCCCTGCAGCATCCGCTCCTCCCGGACCACCTTCTCGCCTTCGAGCCGCAGGCGCACCAGCATCTGGTCGCGCAGCGCGCCGACGAAGAGATCGCCCTTCCAGCGCGGGAAGCGGTCGCCCTGGTAGAAGGCCATTCCCGACGGGGCGATCGACGGCACCCAGTAATGGACCGGCTGCGCCATGCCCGGCTTGGCGGTGCCCTCGCCGATCTTCGTCCCGATCCCGTAGTTGACGCCATAGGTGATCACCGGCCAGCCGTAGTTCACGCCGGCGCGAATGACGTTCAGCTCGTCGCCGCCCTGGGGGCCGTGCTCGTGCGCCCAGAGCGCGCCAGTGCGCGGGTGGAGGGCCGCGCCCTGCACGTTGCGGTTGCCGAGCGAGAAGACCTCGGGCCTCGCGCCGGCGCGCTGCGCGAACGGGTTGTCCGCGGGGACGCGCCCGTCGTCGTGCAGGCGCACGATCTTGCCGGCGTCATCGTCGAGCCGCTGCGCGCGCTCCTGCTCGCCGCGCTCGCCCAGCGTCACGAAGAGGTAGCCGTCGCGGTCGAACACGAGGCGCGAGCCGAAGTGGCGACCGCCGGCGGACTTGGGCTGCATGCGGAAGATCGTCTGCAGCTCGGTGAGGCGGTCGCCCGCGAGCCTGGCGCGCGCGACCTCGGTGCCGACGCCGGTCGCATCGCGCCCGGCGTACGACAGGTAAACCCAGCCGTTCTCCGCGAACTTCGGATGGAGCGCGACGTCGAGCAGGCCGCCCTGGCCTAGCGCGGCGATGTTCGCCGGCAACCCATCGAGCGGACGCGGCTCGAGGCGGCCGTCGCGCCCGACCAGGCGCAGGCGGCCGGGCCGCTCGGTGACGAGCATGCGCCCGTCGGGCAGGAACGCGACGCTCCAGGGGTGGACGAGGCCGCCGACGACAGTGACGGCACGCAGCGCGTGCTCCTCGGTGCGGATCGTCTGCGCGCCGGCCGCGCCCGCGACGACGAGCGCCGCGCCGAGGGCGAGAAAGCGGAACACGGCTACGCGCGGTGCTCGTCGTGGTAGTGCACGCCGAGTACGCGGTCGGCCGCCGCGATCGCGAGCGCCGAGAACAGAAACGCGATGTGGATGAGCACCTGCCACATCATCTGCTTTTCCTCGAGCTGCGCGGCGTTGATGAAGGTCTTCAGCAGGTGGATCGAGGAGATGCCGATGATCGCGGTGGCGAGCTTCACTTTCAGCACCGACGCGTTCACGTGCGACAGCCATTCGGGCTGGTCGGGATGCCCCTCGATGTACATGCGCGACACGAAGGTCTCATAGCCGCCGACGATCACCATGATGAGCAGGTTCGCGATCATCACCACGTCGATCAGCCCGAGCACGCCGAGCATGATCTCGGTCTCGCCGAGGTCCTTGGAGGAGACGATCTGCAGGACGTGGATCATCTCCTTCCAGAACTGGACGACGTAGATCCCCATGGCGAGGATCAGGCCGAAGTAGAGCGGCAGCTGCAGCCAGCGCGCGGCGAAGATCAGCGCGGGAACGGGGCGGAGGCGTACGGGCGCGGGGGCGGTGGGCGAAGTCGTCGGCGTCATCGGTGGGCGGATGGTTCGGGGAAGCGGCGGAAAGGGCGCGCGATTCTAGCACCGGCGGTTCCGGCGTCCGCTGCCGTCGGAGCGGATTCGACGTCGCATCACGGCCTTAGCGCAGCGCAGCAAACCTTCCTCTCACGATATGAAATGTGACCTCGCATCCCGAGTAATCGATTGATTTCGGGCCCGGACCTGATCGTTGTTCCGGTTGCGGGGACCTGTTGCGGCGCAGCAGGTCGGTATGCCAGAATCAACGGGCGTCGCGGCCCATCGTCGCGACGCTTGCGTACGCGGCGCGCCAACCGGGGCGCCGCGGCTGGGAGGGCGCCGCGCCACCCGCGCGGAGGGCCTGCTTGGTTGCGCCGGACGCGATCTCCGGCCACCCCCGCGAGACGACGCGGCCGGGGCCCATGGCCCCGGGCCCGTCGGGCCGACGGTAGGCGTGCGCTGCTCGACCGGCGCGCGCACCCTGTCGGCCGAGGAGGGGTTGGCGTGTGCGCCGGCCTGGGCGAATCGACCATTTTCGAGAGCGAAGCGAATGAGCAACCGAGCACAAGAGATCCGCCAGATCGAACAGGACTGGGCGGAGAACGCGCGCTGGAAGGGCGTGCAGCGCGGCTACGCCGCCGCCGACGTGTACCGCCTGCGCGGCAGTCTCCAGGTCGAGCACACGCTCGCGCGCCGCGGCGCCGAGAAGCTGTGGAAGCTGATGCACGAGCGGCCGTTCGTGAACTCGCTCGGCGCGACCACCGGCAACCAGGCGATGCAGCAGGTCAAGGCCGGCGTGCCGGCGATCTATCTCTCGGGCTGGCAGGTCGCGGCCGACGCGAACGACAGCCTCTCGATGTACCCGGACCAGTCGCTGTACGCGGTCACCAGCGTGCCGACCGTCGTGAAGCGCATCAACAACGCCCTGCAGCGCGCCGACCAGATCCAGCACATGGAGGGCAAGGGCGAGGTCGACTTCTTCGCGCCGATCGTCGCCGACGGCGAAGCCGGCTTCGGCGGGGTGCTGAACGCCTTCGAGCTGATGAAGGCGATGATCGACGCGGGCGCCGCCGGCGTGCACTTCGAGGACCAGCTCGCCTCGGTCAAGAAGTGCGGCCACATGGGCGGCAAGGTGCTCGTGCCGACGCAGGAGGCGGTGCAGAAGCTCGTCGCCGCGCGGCTCGCCGCCGACGTGCTGGGCGTCCCGACCATCCTGCTCGCGCGCACCGATGCCGAGGCCGCCGACCTCATCACCTCCGACGTCGACGAGAACGACAAGCCCTTCCTCACCGGCGAGCGCACCTCCGAGGGTTTCTACCGCACGCGCAAGGGCTTCGACCAGGCGCTCTCGCGCGGGCTCGCCTACGCCGCGTACGCCGACCTCGTCTGGTGCGAGACCGGCACGCCGGACCTCGAGTTCGCGCGCCGCTTCGCCGAGGGCATCCGCAAGAAGTACCCGGGCAAGATGCTCGCGTACAACTGCTCGCCCTCGTTCAACTGGAAGCGCAACCTCGACGACGCGACCATCGCGAAGTTCCAGCGCGAGCTGGGCGCGATGGGCTACAAGTTCCAGTTCATCACGCTCGCGGGCTTCCACTCCCTCAACTACTCGATGTTCGAGCTCGCGTACGGCTACGCGCGCGACAACATGAGCGCCTTCGTCGAGCTGCAGCAGAAGGAGTTCGCCGCGGCCGAGAAGGGCTTCACCGCGGTCAAGCACCAGCGCGAGGTCGGCACCAGCTACTTCGACGACGTCACCCAGGTGGTCCAGGCGGGCAAGTCGTCGACCACCGCGCTGCACGGCTCGACCGAGGACGAGCAGTTCTTCGACGAAGGCAAGGCGCAGAAGAAGGTCGCCTGACGCGGCCCCCTCCGCCCCGCGCGCGACGCCGCACCCCAGGGTGCGGCGTTTTGCTTGGCGCGGGCGGGGACGCGGGCGGCCGGGGCGCGCCGGCGGGACGGCGCGCGCGCCCGCGCGCGACGCCCTTTACAACCCCGCCCGTCCGGTGGTTCCATTCGGTGGTGCGGGTGCGTAAGGCGCGCGTAAGGCGCACCGGCCACAATCCCCCGCAGCCGCGCTGGTCGAGCCAACCCGTTCGAAGGAGGAGTCCGCCCCATGTCCGCCACGATCGAATCGGTCCTGCAGGAGTCCCGCGTCTTCCCGCCGCCTGCGGACATCGTGCAGAACGCCAACGTCTCGGGCATGGCGGCGTACCGGGCCCTGTGCGACGAGGCCGAGCGCGACTTCGAGGGCTTCTGGGGCCGCATGGCGCGCGAGCACCTCGCGTGGAAGAAGCCGTTCACGAAAGTGCTCGACGAGTCGAACGCGCCGTTCTTCAAGTGGTTCCACGACGGCGAGTTGAACGCCTCGTACAACTGCCTCGACCGGCACCTCGCGTCGCAGCCCGACAAGCTTGCGATCATCTTCGAGGCCGACGACGGGAAGGTGACCCGGATCACCTACAAGCAGCTCTACCACCAGGTCTGCAGGTTCGCCAACGCCCTGAAGTCCCACGGCATTCAGAAGGGCGACCGGGTCCTCATCTACATGCCGATGTCGATCGAGGTGGTGGTCGCCATGCAGGCCTGCGCGCGCATCGGCGCGACCCACTCGGTGGTCTTCGGCGGATTCTCGGCCAAGAGCCTGCAGGAGCGCATCATCGACGCCGGGGCGACCGAGGTCATCACCGCGGACGGCCAGTTCCGCGGCGGCCGGGAGATCCCGCTCAAGCCGGTCGTGGACGAGGCCTTCGCGATGGGCGGGTGCGAGAAGGTCAAGAACGTGATCGTCTACCGCCGCAGCGGCTCGCCGATACCGATGCAGACCCCGCGCGACAAGTGGTGGCACGACGTGATCGAGGGGCAGCCGGACACGTGCGAGCCGACCTGGGTCAACGCCGAGCACCCGCTCTTCATCCTGTACACCTCGGGCTCGACCGGCAAACCGAAAGGGGTCCAGCACTCCACCGGCGGGTACCTGCTCGGGTGCGTGCTGACGGTGAAGTGGGTGTTCGACAACAAGCCCACCGACATCTTCTGGTGCACTGCCGACGTGGGCTGGGTCACCGGCCACAGCTACATCGTGTACGGGCCGCTCGCCGCCGGGACCACGGTGGTCGTGTTCGAGGGCGTTCCGACCTATCCGGACGCCGGGCGGTTCTGGAAGATGATCCAGGACCACAAGGTCAACGTCTTCTACACCGCGCCGACCGCGATCCGGTCGCTCATCAAGGCCGGCGGCGACCTGCCGAAGAAATACGACCTGTCCAGCGTGCGCATCCTCGGCACCGTGGGCGAGCCGATCAACCCGGAGGCGTGGATGTGGTACCACACCACGGTCGGGCGGGAGAAATGCCCGATCGTCGACACGTGGTGGCAGACCGAGACCGGCGCGATCATGATCACGCCGCTGCCGGGCGCGACGCCGACCAAGCCGGGCTCGGCCACGCTTCCGCTGCCGGGCATCATCGCCGACATCGTGGACGAGACCGGCCAGTCGGTGGGCCGCGGCAAGGGCGGGATCCTGGTGATCAAGCGTCCCTGGCCGTCGATGATCCGCACCATCTGGGGCGACCCGGAGCGCTACAAGAAGAGCTACTACCCGGAGGACTTCAAGGGCAAGTATTACCTCGCCGGTGACGGCGCGAGCATGGATGCCGACGGCTATTTCCGCATCGTCGGCCGCATCGACGACGTGCTCAACGTCTCCGGGCACCGCCTCGGCACGATGGAGATCGAGTCCGCGCTGGTCGCGAATCCGCTCGTCGCGGAAGCGGCGGTGGTCGGCCGGCCCGACGACCTCACGGGCGAGGCGGTGTGCGCGTTCGTCGTCCTGAAGCAGCCGCGACCGTCCGGCGCCGAGGCGCAGAAGATCGCCAACGACCTGCGCAACTGGGTGGCGAAGGAGATCGGCGCGATCGCCAAGCCGAAGGACATCCGCTTCGGCGAGAACCTGCCCAAGACGCGCTCGGGCAAGATCATGCGCCGCCTGCTGCGGTCGATCGCCAAGGGCGAGCAGATCACCCAGGACGTCTCCACGCTCGAGAACCCGGCCATCCTCGAGCAGCTCAAGCAGGCGCAATAGCCGCAGGCGGGGCGGCGGGCGCCTGGCCGCGCCGCCCCGTTCCGCCATCGCCGTGGCGTCAGCCTCCGCACCGCCGCAGCTCGAGCGCGCGACCGTCGATTTCCTGCGCCGGTACGCGCCGTTCAACGCGATGGAGGAGGGCGCCCTGCGCCTCGTCGCGGGCAGCCTGAAGCTCGCCTACTACGAGAAGGGAGCGATCGTCGCCGCCCCGTCGCAGGGGGCCGCGCAGACGCTCCACCTCATCCAGCGCGGCCTGGTGCACTCGCGCGCGGGCGCGGGGGCGGAGGAACGGGTGGACTTCGAGTACGGCGTGGGCGAGATGTTCCCGCTCAACGCGCTGCTCGGCGCGCGCGCGACCACCGGCGTGTACCAGGCGGTGGAGGACGTCTTCTGCTACGAGCTCGGGCGCGAGGCGGTCGAGGAGCTGATGCGCGCGAGCCCGGAGTTCCGGCACTTCGCCACCCGCCACATGGACAGCCTGCTGCAGCAGGCGCGCGGCGCGCTGCGCAGCGCCTACGGCGCGGAGACGCTCTCCGACCGCCCGTTCATGCGCCCCCTCGCCACCGCGATCAAGCGCCCGCCGGTGACCTGCCCGGTCGATGCGCCGCTGCAGGCCGCGCTCACCGAGATGCGCCGGGAGGGCATCGGCTCGGTGGTCGCGGTGGAGGCCGACGGCGCGCCGGCGGGAATCTTCACCGAGCGCGACGTCGTGCGCCACGCGGCGGACGGGACGCTCGACGCGAGCCGGCCGCTGCGCGACTTCATGGCGCCGCAGCCGCTCAGCCTGCCGCCGACCGCGACCCTCTACGACGCGGCGCGGCTCATGGCGCAGCACGCGATCCGTCATCTGCTGGTGCGCGACGGCAACACCCTCCTCGGCGTCGTCTCGGAGCGGAGCCTGTTCGCGCTGCAGCGCATGACGATGCGCGAGGTCCTGGCCGGCGTGCACCACGCCCGGGACCTGCCGGCGCTGCGCCGCGCGGCCGAGGAGATCCGCGGGCTCGCGAAGACCCTGCTCGCCCAGGGCGTCAGCGCCGAGGCGCTCACCGGGCTCGTCGCGACGCTCAACGACCGGCTCACCGAGCGCGTCCTGGCGCTCGAGGCCGCGCGCCACGACCTGTCCGGGATCGGCTTCTGCTGGCTCGCCCTCGGCAGCGAGGGGCGGCAGGAGCAGACCTTCAGCACCGACCAGGACAACGCGATCGTCTTCGCGGCCGAGGGCGCGGCCGAACCGGTGCGCGCGCGCCTGTTGCCGTTCGCGCAGGCGGTGAACGTCGCGCTCGACGCGTGCGGATTTCCGCTCTGCCGGGGCGAGATCATGGCGGGCAACCCCAAGTGGTGCCTCTCCGCCGCCGAGTGGCGCCTGCGGTTCGGCGACTGGATCCGCAACCCCGATCCGGCGGCGCTGCTCAACGCCAACATCTTCTTCGACTTCCGGCCGCTGTGGGGCGAGACGCAGCTCGCGCTCGACCTGCGCGCGTGGCTCGGCGGGGCGACGCGCGACGACCAGCGCTTCCTGCGCATGATGGCGCAGAACGCCCTGCAGACGGAGCCGCCGCTCGGGTTCTTCGGCGATTTCCAGACCGCCGGCAGCGGCGCGGAGCGCGGCACCATCGATCTCAAGGCGCAGGGCACGCGCGTGTTCACCGACGCGGCCCGCATCTTCGGGCTCGCGAGCGGCGCAGAGGCGCAGAACACCGCCGAGCGGCTGCGGCACGCGGCCCGGATCCTGCGCGTGCCGGCCGACGAGATCGAGGCGATCATCGACGCGTTCTACTTCGTGCTGCTGCTGCGGCTGCGGCGCCAGCACCTGGACCCGGAGCCGGGGGCGGGCAGCAACCGGATCGACCCGCGCGCGCTGAACGAGCTCGACCGGCGCATCCTCAAGGAGTCGTTCCGGCAGGCGCGCAAGCTGCAGAAGCGCATCGCGCTCGACTACCAGCTGCGCTAGCGGGGCGCGATGCGCTGGCTCACGAAGCTCATCGCCCGACCGGTGGCGCTTGCCCCCGACGCGCGCGCGCGCCTCGACCGCTGGCGCGGCCTGCCTGCGGCCGCGCCGGATGCCGCGGTGGCCGGCGCGCGGTTCGTCGTGGCGGACGTCGAGGCGACCGGGCTCGACATGCGGCGCGACCGACTGATCGCGATCGGGGCCGTCACGGTCGAGGCAGGGCGCATCGACCTCGGGCGTGCGTTCTACACGGTGCTGCGCCAGGCCGCGGCGTCCAGCCGCGACAACATTCTTCTCCACGGCATCGGCGGGACCCAGCAGCGCGAGGGCGAGGAGCCGGTCGAGGCGCTGCTCGGTTTCCTCGAGTTCGCCGGCCGGGCCCCGGTGGTCGGCTACCACTCCCCCTTCGACGCGAGCATGATCCGCCGGGCGACGCTGGAGCACCTCGGCGAGGCGTTCGAGGCGCAGTGGATCGACCTCGCGTACGTCGCTCCGGACCTTGTCCGCACCGACGGCGTCCGGTACAAGGGACTCGATCCCTGGCTCGAGCGCTTCGGGATCGAAGCGTTCAGCCGGCACGATGCGGTGGCCGATGCGCTCGCCACCGCGCAGCTCTTCCTCGCGGTCCTGGCGCACGCCGAGCACAAGCCGCTGCGCGTCGCGGAGCTCCTGCGCGACCCGAAGTCGACGCGCTGGCTGGGATAGATAGACGCGCGTGCGCGCGGGTGACGGCGTCGACGAAGGGTGTGTGGCGATCCGCGCCGCTCCGGGCGCGGACGCAGTCGCGCAGGAGCGCCGCTGCGCGCAGCCGGCCTTCTGAGCGGCCGGCCCGACGCTACAATCGCGCCATGACGCCCGAGCAGCTCTGCGCGCGGCTCGCCGAAGCCGTCGGCGCCGCGCACGTTCTCACCGATCCCGCCGACACGACCCCGCATGCGACCGACTGGCGCAAGCGCTGGTTCGGCAAGGCCCTTGCGGTCGTGAAGCCGGCGACGACCGGAGAGGTGGCGCGCGTGGTGAAGCTCTGCGCCGCAGCCCGCACCGCCATCGTTCCGCAGGGCGGGAACACCGGGCTTTGCGGCGGTGCGACGCCCGACGCGAGCGGGCGGCAGGTGGTGCTGAACGTCTCCCGGCTCAACCGGATTCGCGGCATCGACACCGTCAACGGCACGCTCACCGCCGAAGCCGGGTGCGTGCTCGCGACGCTGCAGCAGGCGGCGGACGAGGCCGACCGCCTGTTCCCGCTGAGTCTCGCCGCGGAAGGGACGTGCGAGATCGGGGGGAACCTGTCGACGAACGCGGGCGGGGTGCAGGTGCTGCGCTACGGCAACACGCGCGATCTCACGCTCGGGCTCGAGGTGGTGCTGCCCTCGGGCGAGGTCTGGGACGGGCTGCGCGGGCTGAGGAAGGACAACACCGGCTACGACCTCAAGCAGCTCTTCATCGGGGCCGAGGGCACCCTCGGCGTGATCACCGCGGCGGTGCTGAAGCTCTATCCGAAGCCGCGCGCGCGGGCGGTCGCGTTCGTGGCGCTGGACTCCGTACCCGACGCGCTGCGGTTGCTCACCCACATGCAGGCGCGCGCCGGGGACCGGCTGACCGCCTTCGAGCTGGTCTCGGAACTCGGCATCCGCATCGTGCGCACGCACTACCCGAGACTGCCCGCGCCGTTCGCGGCCCCGGCGCCGCAGTACGCGCTCGTGGAGCTCGCGGACACCCAGGGCGAGGGTGTGGGCGCGCTCATGGAGGGCGCGCTCGGCGAGGCGGTCGAGGAGGGATTCGCTCTCGACGCCGCCATCGCGGCGAGCGGCGAGCAGGCGCGGCAGCTCTGGGCGCTGCGCGAGAACATGTCGGAAGCGCAGGCGCTGGAGGGGCCGAACGTCAAGCACGACATCTCCATCCCGATCTCGCGCATCGCGGATTTCGTCGCCACCTGCGATGCGCGCCTCGGGCGCGCGTTTCCCGGCGTGCGCATGGTGACCTTCGGGCACGTCGGGGACGGCAACCTGCACTACAACGCGTCGCATCCGGAGGGCGAGGTCCCCGCGGCGTTCCTCGCGCGCGCGGGCGAGATCAACCGCATCGTGCACGACACCGTCGCCGAGTTCGGCGGCTCGATCAGCGCCGAGCACGGCCTGGGCCAGTACAAGCGCGACGAGATCCTGCGCTACAAGTCGGCGGTCGAGATGGACCTCATGCGCGCGGTGAAGCGCGCGCTCGATCCGCTCGGGATCATGAATCCCGGGAAGGTGCTCTGAGGTAGAATCGCGCCCCTCCGGAGAGGTGGATGAGTGGTTTAAGTCGCACGCCTGGAAAGCGTGTTTAGGTGATGAGCCTAACGCGGGTTCGAATCCCGCCCTCTCCGCCAGAAAAAGAGGAAGCCCGCGCGAGCGGGCTTCGCCGTCTGTGCGTACGGAGACGCGCCGGCTAGGCGCGTTTGCTCAGGTCCTGGTGCAGGCAGAGGATGTTGCCCTCCGTATCGCTGAACCAGGCGGCCTTGTCGGTCCCCATGACGATCATGTGATCGACCGTCTTGAAGTTCGGGAAGTCGTAATCGTGGAACGCGACGCCGCGGGCCTCGAGTGCCTTGATGGCGGCGGCGACGTCGTCAACCTCGAAGCTGACCGCGGTGTGCTCGGCTTTGGTGCCCTCCGGCTTCGGCATCAGCCCGAGTTTCGTTCCGTTCGCCCGCACCACGAACTTGCCGTCCGCGGCGAGGCCCTCGCCTTCCAGGCCCAGCTTGTTCACGTAGAAATCGCGTGCCCGCTCGAGGTCCTTGACGGGCAGCATGGTCATCACTGGTGCGCGCATCAGCATGATCGGTCTCCTGGTGTCACATCGGTTTGGGTTGGAACCACTTCTGCACCGCCTCCGGGTTCTTGTTCAGACCTCGCGCGCACCCCGCCGTCCGGGCGAACAGGGGAAACGCCGCCCGGACCCTGGTGCGCAGCGCGCGGCAAGTCTACTCTCGACGGCCGTGCGCGTACGGGCGGGATTTTTCTCGCCGGACCGCCCGCGCGCCGACCGTCTGGACGACAATAGCGCCGCACACAGCGACCCCGGGGGGACTCATGGACTTCGCCTATTCGGACAAGGTCAAGGGGCTGCAGGAGAAGCTCCTGCGCTTCATGGCCGAGCACGTCTATCCGAACGAGAAGCGCTTCAACGACGAGGTCGACGAGAACACCCGCAAGGGCGCGCGCTGGACCCCGACCCGCGTCATCGAGGAGCTGAAGCCGAAGGCGCGGGCGCAGGGCCTGTGGAACCTGTGGTGGCCGAAGGCGCACGGCGGCGAGCTGACCAACCTCGAGTACGCGCCGCTCTGCGAGATCATGGGGCGGGTGTTCTGGGCGCCCGAGGTGTTCAACTGCTCCGCGCCGGACACCGGCAACATGGAGACGCTGATCCGCTACGGCAGCGAGGCGCAGAAGAAGGAGTGGCTCGAGCCGCTCGCGGACGGCCGGATCCGCTCCTGCTTCGCGATGACCGAGCCGGAGGTCGCGTCCTCGGACGCGACCAACATCCAGGCGCGCATCGTCCGCGACGGCGACCACTACCTCGTCAACGGCCGCAAGTGGTGGTCCTCGGGCGCGCTGGACCCGCGCTGCAAGGTGTTCGTCTTCATGGGCAAGACCAACCCGGACGGGCCGCGCCACCAGCAGCAGTCGATGATCCTCATCCCGCGCGACGCGCCCGGCGTGAAGGTGGTGCGTCCGTTGGCGGTGTTCGGCTACGACGATGCGCCGCACGGCCACGCCGAGACGGCGTTCGAGAACGTCCGCGTGCCCGCGGCGAACATCCTGCTCGGCGAGGGGCGCGGCTTCGAGATCGCGCAGGGCCGCCTCGGGCCGGGGCGCATCCATCACTGCATGCGCATCATCGGCCAGGCGGAGCGCGCGCTCGAGCTGATGTGCAAGCGCGCGCTCGGGCGCGTGACCTTCGGCAAGCCGATCGCCGAGCGCACCGTCACGCAGGAGCGCATCGCCGAGGCGCGCGTCATGATCGACTCGGCACGCCTGCTCACGCTCAAGGCGGCCTACATGATGGACACGGTCGGGAACAAGGCGGCGCGCGCCGAGATCGCGATGATCAAGATCCTCGCGCCCAACGTCGCGCAGCAGGTGATCGACTGGGCAATCCAGGCGCACGGCGGCGGCGGCGTGAGCGACGACTTTCCGCTCGCCTGGATGTACGCCTGGAACCGCACGCTGCGCCTCGCCGACGGTCCGGACGAGGTGCACCGCAACCAGCTCGCGAAGCTCGAGCTGGCGAAACACATGAGCGCGCCCGCGCAGCGCTAGGTCGGCGCGTCGGGCGCAAGGCGCCGGCGGACGAGCGCGCGCAGGAGGAAGCGGCTCGGATGGACCGCCTCGGCGACGCCCGCCGGGAGCGGCGCGGGCTCGTCCTCGAGGCAGGCGGCGAGGAGCTCGCCGGCGAGCGGCGCCGTAATCAGCCCGCGCGAGCCGTGAGCGGTGCTCGCGTGCAGCCCGTCGAGCCACGGCGCGGGCGCGTCGAGCGCGAGCGTGGCGTCGCGCGAGAGCGGCGCGTAGGTGCGCGCGAATTCTGCGGCGTCCACGATCGGACCGATCACCGGCAGGTAGTCCGGGCTCGAGCAGCGCAGGCCCGCGAGGCCCTCCAGCGCATCGGCGTCGAGCCCGTCGGCACCGGCGGCGTCGTACAGTCGTGGCGCAAGCCGCCGCAGTCGTCCCAGGTTCTCCGCGTGCTCGGCTACGCGGACGTCGGTGGCCCGATCGCGGAACCTGTGGGTCGCGCCGAGACTGTGGACGCCGGCGCGGGCCGGCGCGACGTAGCCTTCGCCGCAGAGCACGGTGCGCAGCGCGCGGCTCGCCGCGGTCGCCGGCAGCAGCGTGAGCTGCCCGCGGATCGTCCGCAGCGGCAGGTGGGCGGTGTGCCGGAACTGCACCGAGTCGGCGCCGCCCGCGATGACGACGACGGGTGCCGTGGCGAGCACCGAGCGTGCGTCGGCGACCGCCCAGCCGGCGCCGGTCTGCGTGAGGGCGACCGCCGCGTGCGCGCGGCGCAGGCGGATGGCCGGATGGTCGAGCAGCGCGGCGCACAGGGCCGGCGGATGGACCCAACCCGCGGCGGGGAAGAACAGCCCGGCGTGCGGCACGTCGATTCCCGCGATGGCGCACGCCTGGGCGCGATCGACCGGGTGGAGGAGCGCGCGCGGCAGCCCCAGTGCCGCGACGCCGGCCTGGCGATGCGCCTCGTGCCCGTCGTGGGCGAGCTGCAGCACGCCGCACAGGCCGCAGTCGCCCGGATCGGGGACGAGCCCGGCGCGCAGGCGGCGCGCGCTGTACTGGAGCCCCGCGAGCGCGAGCTCGTTCAGGGCCGTCGGGTGCGCCGAAGGGTGCGCGTAGAGCACCCCCTGGTGCCGCGTCATGGCGGGCGGCGCATCGTCGCCGCGGCGCTCGATGACCTCGACCGTCCACCGGCGCGCGGCAAGGCTCGCGGCGGTCGCGGCACCCGCGGGGCCGGCGCCGATGACGATCGCCCGGCGCTCGCCCGCGTGCGCAGGGGGTCGCGCGAACCAGGGCGCGCGCCAGGCGCGCGCCGGGGGGGCCTGCAGCGTGCCCGCAAGCATCTCGCGCTTGCGACCGAAGCCGCTGCGCTTGGCGACGGCGAATCCGAGCGCTTCGAGGCCCCGGCGCACTTCGCCGGCGACGGTGTAGGTGGCGAAGGTTGCGCCGGGACGCGAGAGGCGCGCAACCTGCGCCAGCACGCCGGGCGACCACATTTCCGGATTGCGCGCCGGCGCGAAACCGTCGAGGAACCAGGCGTCGACCGACGCGTCCAGGCGCGGCAGCGCTGCAGCGGCGTCCCCGACCACCAGTGTCAGCACCACCCGGCCGGAGGCGAATGCGAGCCGGTGCCAGCCGGGCGCAAATGCCTCCCAGGCGGCCTCGAGCGGGACGCGCAATCGATCGAGCTCCGGCCACGTCCCGAGGGCGCGCGCGAGCTCGGCGCGCGCGAGGGGATACGCCTCGACGCTGACGTAGTGGAGCCGCGCGTCGCCGGGAGCCGCCGCCTCCCAGAGCGCCCATGCGCACAGGAAGTTCAGCCCGGTACCGAACCCGGTCTCGCCCACGACGAACCGGCCGCCGGAGGCGAGGGCGGCCCAGCGCTGCGCCAGCGCGTTCCCGTCGAGGAACACGTGCCGCGTCTCGGCGATGCCCGACGCGCGCGAGAAGTAGACGTCGCCGAAGCGACGCGACCACGGCTGGCCATCCTGCCAGTCGAGATCGCCGGGAATCGGGTCGTCTTGGGGCGGCATGAGGCGTCCTTGGCGTTCGCCGTGGAGCGCGCACTCTAGCGCCCCGACTGCGCACGCGCGCTAGACTCTGCTCATGCGCGTCGATCGGCCGGCCACCGCAACCCCGCTTCGCTGGGGCAGGGTGCTCGCCTGGATCGCGGCGTGGGCGCTGGTCGTGGCCGCGGGGTACTGGGCCCCCCTGTGGGTCGCCGTCGCGCTCGCGATCGGCGTCTTCGGCGCGCAGGTCCTGCTCGCGCCGGGATGCGCACCGGCGTGCCGTGCGCCCGAACGCGGGGCGGGCGCGTCCGCGCACGTGACCGAAGACACGCGCTCGAGCGCGCGCTAGGCTTTTTTCCGCTCGCGCGGCGGGCGCCATGACGGTATCATCTCCCGCCGACAGACCCCAACATCTAGGGGCGACCCGGAGAATGGCTACAAAATCTAGGGCCTACAGCGCCGAGGACATCGAGATCCTCGAGGATCTCTCCCCGATCCTGCACCGGCCGGGGATGTACACCGACCCGGTCAATCCGAACCACGCGCTGGTCGAGGTCATCGACAACGCGTCCGACGAGGGCCTGGCGGGGTTCGCGAAGAACGTCGCGGTGACGCTCTACGAGGACGGCTCGGCCGAGGTCGTCGACGATGGCCGCGGCATCCCGGTCGACCTGCACCCGAAGAAAAAGGTTCCGGCGGTGCAGGTGATCTTCACCACGCTGCACTCGGGCGGGAAGTTCCGCAAGACCGACAAGGACGCGGTTTACCGGATCGCCGGCGGGCTGCACGGCGTCGGGGTCTGCGTGACCAACGCGCTCGCGCGGCGGCTCGAGGTCGAGGTGACCCGCGACGGCGCGCGCCACCGCCTCGTGTTCGCCGACAACGGCAAGGTCAGGGAGCCGCTGAGGAAGATCGCCGCGGTGGGGCCGCGCGAGAGCGGCACGCGCGTGCGCTTCTGGCCGGACGGGAAGTACTTCGATTCGCCGCACATCGTCGCCGCCGACGTCGCCGCGCTGATGCGCGCAAAGGCGATGCTGCTGCCGGGGGTGAAGTTCACGCTCGGGGTGGAGAAGAAGGGAAAGATCGAGCAGACCACCTGGCACTTCCCGGAGGGGATCAAGGGGTACTTCGCCGCCGCGATCGCGGAGCTCGCGCCGGTGGCCGACGCGTTCCTGGGCGAGCGCTACGTCGCCGCGCAATCGGAGTCCGACAGCTTCTCCGAGGGCGAGGGCGCGCTGTGGGCCATCGCATGGGCGGCCGAGGGGGAAGTGGTGGCGGAGTCGTACGTGAACATGATCCCGACCCGGCACGGCGGCACGCACGTCTCGGGGCTGCGGGAGGGCGTCTACAACGCGATCCGGAACTTCATCGATCACCACGCGATGGGCCAGCGCGGCCTGAAGATCGTGCCCGAGGACGTGTGGTCGCGCGCCTGCTACGTGCTGGCGGTGAAGATGCTCGACCCGCAGTTCAAGGGGCAGGTCAAGAACGAGCTGATCTCGCGCGACGCGGTGAAGCTGGTCGGGCAGATGGTGCGCGACCCGTTCGAGCTGTGGCTGAACACGCACGTGGACGAGGGCAAGCGCATCGCCGAGCTGGTGATCGCGCAGGCGGCCGCGCGCACGCGCGCGGCGCAGAAGGTCGAGCGCCGCAAGTCTTCCGGCGTGGCGGTGCTGCCGGGCAAGCTCACCGACTGCGCCTCCGACGACCCGGACCGCAACGAGCTCTTCATCGTCGAGGGCGACTCGGCGGGCGGGTCGGCGAAGCAGGCGCGCGACAAGGAATTCCAGGCGGTGCTGCCGCTCAAGGGCAAGCCGAAGAACACCTGGCAGGACAGCGGCGACACGCTGTACTCGAACAAGGAGATCGAGGCGATCGCGCTCGCGATCGGCGTCGATCACCACCGGCTCGAGGACGCGGTCGACCTGTCCAACCTGCGCTACCGGAAGCTCATCATCCTCGCCGACGCCGACGTGGACGGCTCGCACATCCAGGTGCTGCTGCTCACGCTCTTCTTCCGCCATTTCCCGCAGCTGATCGCGCGCGGGCACGTGTTCGTGGCGCAGCCGCCGCTCTTCCGCATCGACGTCCCCGGGCAGGGCAAGGGCAAGCCCGCGCGCAAGCTCTATGCGCTCGACAAGCAGGAGCTCGCCGGCATCGAGGAGAAGCTCGCCGACGAGGGCGTCAGGGAGGACAGCTGGACGGTGAGCCGGTTCAAGGGGCTGGGCGAGATGAGCCCCGAGCAGCTGTGGGAGACGACGCTCAATCCCGACACGCGGCGCATGCTGCCGGTGCGGGTCGAGGACGGCATGCTGGACGCCGACCGCGAGGTGTTCAACATGATGATGGCGCGCGAGAACGCGACCCAGCGCCGCGAGTGGATGGAGACGTTCGGCAATCTCGTCGATGCCGACATATCGTGAACAGGCCGGCGTAGGGAACCCACGGGGGGGCGTGGTCCCCTCGTCCCCGTATGGCGCGTAAACGAGGCGACATGGGCAATCAGAACGATCTGTTCGACGGGCTCGGCACGAGCGCCGCCGAAGCCGGCAAGGCGGTGAAGCAGGCGAAGGGGGCCGGGGACGCGGCTGCCGCGGGCGGCGGAGCCGGGGGCGTGCCGCCGCGGCAGGCCGCGGCCGGCAACGGCGGGCGGCTGCCACCGCACTTCGCGCCGCTCGAGGGCGAGTACGGCGACAGCCTCCCGCTCGGCCGTTATGCCTCGACCCAGTACCTGCAGTACGCGATCGCGACGGTCAAGGACCGCGCCTTGCCGCGCGTCGGCGACGGCCAGAAGCCGGTGCAGGCGCGCATCCTGTACGCGATGTGGGACATGGGCGGGCGCTCCGGCACCCCGCGCAAGAAGTCCGCGCGCGTCGTCGGCGACGTGCTCGGGAAGTTCCATCCCCACGGCGACGCGTCGGTCTACGACGCGCTGGTGCGGCTCGCGCAGGACTTCACGATGCGCTACCCGCTCATCGACGGGGAGGGCAACTTCGGCTCGCGCGACGGCGACGACCCGGCGGCGATGCGCTACACCGAGGCGCGTCTCACGAAGTTCGCGGAGGTGCTGCTCGCCGAGCTCGACCAGGGGACGGTCGATTTCATCGCGAACTACGACGGGAGCCTGGTCGAGCCCGCGGTCCTGCCGGCGCGCCTGCCGGTCCTGCTGCTGAACGGCGCGTCGGGCATCGCGGTCGGGATGGCGACCGAGATCCCGCCGCACAACCTGAACGAGGTCGCGCAGGCGGCGATCGCGCTGGTGCGCGACCGCGACCTGTCGGTGGCCGGCCTGATGAAGCACATCAAGGGCCCCGACTTCCCCGGCGGCGGCCAGATCATCACCCCGCGCAGCGAGCTGAAGGACGCGTACCAGTCCGGGCGCGGGTCGATCCGCGTGCGCGCGCGCTGGTCGATCGAGCGGCTCGCGCGCGGCCAGTGGCAGCTGGTCGTGACGGAGCTCCCGCCGGGCACTTCTGTGCGGAAGGTCCAGGAAGAGATCGACGCGATCACCAACCCGCAGCCGAAGACGGGCAAGAAGTCGCTCACCCCCGAGCAGACGCGCGAGAAGCAGCTGGTGCTGTCGATGCTCGACCGGATGCGCGACGAGTCGGACCGCGCACACCCGGTGCGGCTCGTGTTCGAGCCGCGCACCTCGAAGGTGGACGAGACCGAGTTCGCCAACCTGCTGCTCGCGAAGACGAGCCTGGAGACCAACGTCCCGATCAACCTGGTGATGGTCGGCCTGGACGGCCGGCCGACCGGGAAGAACCTGCGCGACGTGCTCGCGGAGTGGGTGGAGTTCCGCTTCGCCACCGTGACGCGCCGGACGAAGCATCGCCTCGACAAGGTGCTCGACCGCATCCACGTGCTGGAAGGACGGATGGTCGTCCTCCTGAACGTGGACAAGGTGATCAAGATCATCCGCAACGCCGACGACCCGAAAGCCGACCTGATCAGGGCGTTCAAGCTCACCGAGCGGCAGGCGGACGACATCCTCGAGATGCGGCTGCGCATGCTGGCGAAGCTGGAGCACATCAAGATCGAGCAGGAGCTGAAGGACCTGCAGAAGGAACAGAAGGGCCTGGAGCGGATCCTGAAGGACCGCAAGGCGCTCGAGGGGCTCGTCATCGACGAGATCGAGGAGGACGCGAAGACTTTCGGCGACAAGCGCCGCACGCGCATCGAGGAGGCGGAGAAGGCGGAGGTCGAGACGCCGGTCGTGGACGAGCCGGTGACGGTGATCTTCTCCCGGAACGGCTGGGCGCGCGCGCGCCAGGGCTGGGGCGTGGACCCGGCCGCGCTCTCGTTCAAGGAGGGCGACGGGCTCGGCGCGCTCGTCCAGTGCCGCACCGTCGACCCGGTGGTATTCCTCGACTCGAACGGCCGCGCCTACACCGTCGAGGTCGCGCAACTGCCCTCGGCGCGCGGCGACGGCGCGCCGGCCTCGTCGCTGGTCGACGTCCAGGACGGCGGCAAGATCATGCACTGCCTCGCCGGCAAGGCCGAGACGCCGGTGCTCGTCGCGGCCTCGAGCGGCTACGGCTTCGTGTCGAAGCTCGGGGACATGCTGTCCAACCGCAAGGCCGGGCGCGAGTTCATGAGCGTGAAGGAAGGGGACGCGCCGGTCGCGCCGTTCGCCTTCGAGCTTGCGCAGGGCAATCTCCTGGTCGCGGTCTCCTCCGGGGGCAAGATGCTCGCCTTCGACCTGGACGAGGTGGGCTACCTCGCGAAAGGACGGGGCGTCACCCTGATGGGGCTCGACAAGGGCGAGAAGCTGGTCGCCGTCGCCGTGACGCGCGCGCGCGCGGTCGTGGTGGCCGGCTTCGGTCGCGGGCGCGAGAACGAAGCGGAGATCGCCGGCAAGGACTTCGCGCACTACGTCTCGAAGCGGGGCCTGAAGGGGCGCGTTCTGCCGGAGAAAGTGAAGAAGCCGCACGCCCTGCGCGTGCTATCCTCCGGCGCGTGATCTCGCGGCCGGGCGCGGCAGGCGTGCGCGGCCGCACCCGTCAATGGCGGGCCTCCCCGCATTGCAGCGTGGTGAACCTGGTCAGGTCCGGAAGGAAGCAGCCACAGCCGCTCACTGCAAGTGCCGGGGGCAAGGCTCGCCACCTCTTGCCTCCAGCCTGAGTCGCCCCTCTCCCGCCGCGGGAGAGGGGCGAGCGCCGCGCCGACGGCGCCGCCACGGAGATAAAATCGCCCGATGACGTACCAGGTTCTCGCCCGCAAGTGGCGGCCGCGCACGTTCGCGACGCTGGTCGGCCAGGAGCACGTGGTCCGCGCCCTGACCCACGCGCTCGAGCAGCAGCGGCTCCATCATGCGTACCTCTTCACCGGCACGCGCGGCGTGGGCAAGACGACGCTCGCCCGCATCCTCGCCAAGGCGCTCAACTGCGAGACGGGCATCACCGCCACCCCGTGCGGGCAGTGCTCGAACTGCCTGGAGATCGACGCCGGGCGCTTCGTCGACCTGATCGAGGTGGACGCGGCGACCAACACCAAGGTCGACGAGATGCGCCAGCTGCTCGACAACGCGGCGTACGCGCCTTCCCGCGGGCGCTTCAAGGTGTACGTGATCGACGAGGTGCACATGCTCTCGACCTCGTCGTTCAACGCGATGCTGAAGACGCTCGAGGAGCCGCCCGAGCACATCAAGTTCATCCTCGCGACCACCGACCCGCAGAAGATCCCGGTCACCGTGCTGTCGCGCTGCCTCCAGTTCAACCTCAAGAACATGCCGGCAGCGGCGATCGCGGGACACCTCGCGCGGGTGCTCGCGGAAGAGGGAATCGCCGCGGAAGGCGATGCGCTCAACCTGATCGCGCACGCGGCGCGCGGCAGCATGCGCGATGCCCTCAGCCTGCTCGACCAGGCGATCGCGTACGCCGGCGGCGAGGTCACCGTCGCGGCCGTGCGCGGGATGCTCGGCACGGTCGATACCGGTCATCTGCTCGAGGCACTGGAGGCGGTTGCCGCGGGGGACGCCGCGCGCGCGCTCGCGGTCGCCGACGCGATGGAGGCGCGCAGCCTCTCGTTCGACGGCGCCCTCGGCGAGATCGGCCGCATCCTGCATCGCGTCGCGCTCGCGCAGACCGCCCCGGAGGCCGTGCCGGCGGACTGGCCGGACCGCGAGCGGGTGCTCGCCCTCGCGCGCGCGATCGACCCGGAGGACGCGCAGCTCTACTACCAGGTCGCCCTGCACGGACGGCGGGATCTCCCGCTCGCGCCGGACGAGTACGCCGGTTTCTCGATGACGCTGATGCGCATGCTCGCGTTCGCGCCCGCAACCGAAGGCGGCGGTGAGGCGCGCCCGGTCCCGGAGGCCAGGTCCGCGCCGGCCGCGCAACCGCGCGGCGCCCCCGCGCAGTTCGACGGCGACTGGCCGGCGCTCGCTCGCGCGCTGAAGCTGGTGGGGGCCGCGAAGCAGCTCGCCGAGCGGAGCGAGCTCGCGGGCTGGGACGGCGCGCGTTTCGAGCTCGCCGTTCCGAGCGAGTCGCGCGCCCTTGCCGACCGCTCGTACGTCGAGCGCCTGAAGGGCGCCTTGCGGGCCCATCTCGGGCGTCCGGTCGAGGTGGCGGTGACCGTCGGAGCCGTCGCCGGCCGGTCGGCGGCCGCCCTCGCCGAGGGCGAGCGGCGGACGCGCGAAGCGGAGGCAACCCGGCAGATGGACGCGGACCCGTTCGTGCAGGAGCTCGTCACGAGCCTGGACGCCACCATCGAATCGATTCAACCCGTCGGAAAGGCGCTGCCGTCATGATGAACAAGGGACAGCTCGCGGGCCTGATGAAGCAGGCGCAGCAGATGCAGGACAACATGCGCAAGATGCAGGAGCAGCTCGCCACGATCGAGGTCGAGGGCCAGTCGGGCGCGGGCATGGTCAAGGTGGTGATGACCTGCCGCCACGACGTGAAGCGGGTCAGCATCGACCCCTCGCTCCTCGGCGACGACAAGGACATGCTCGAGGACCTCGTCGCGGCCGCGGTGAACGACGCGGTGCGGCGGGTCGAGGCGACCGTCCAGGAGCGGATGGCGGGGGTCACCGCGGGGCTCCCGCTGCCGCCCGGGATGAAGCTCTTCTAGCGGCGGTGAAGCCGGTCAACGCGGTCGACGAGCTGATCGAGGCGCTGCGCTGTCTGCCCGGCGTCGGGCCGAAGTCGGCGCAGCGCATGGCGTTCCATCTGCTGCAGCACGATCCGGCCGGGGCGCAGCGCCTGGGCGCGGCGCTCGCGCGCGCGCTCGCGAGCGTGCGCCGCTGCGCCCGCTGCAACACCTTCACCGAGGAGGAGGTGTGCGCCCTGTGCGCCTCTCCCAAGCGCGATCCGTCGGCGCTGTGCATCGTGGAGACGCCGGCGGACCTCGCGACCATGGAGCAGACCATGGCCTACCGCGGCCACTATTTCGTGTTGATGGGGCGGCTCTCGCCCCTCGACGGGGTCGGGCCGCACGAGATCGGCCTCGACCGGCTGCTCGCGCGCGCGACCGACGGCGCGGTGAAGGAAGTCGTGCTCGCGACGAACTTCACCAACGAGGGGGAGGCGACCGCGCACTACATCGGGGAGATGCTGCGTGACCGCGGGCTCAGGATCACGCGCATCGCGCGCGGCATCCCGGTGGGCGGCGAGCTCGAGTACGTCGATGCCGGGACCCTCGCGCAGGCGTTCTACGAGCGCAGGCCGGCATGACCGGACGCAAGCCCCTCGACGGCGTGAAGGTGCTCGAGCTCGGTCAGCTGATCGCCGGTCCGTTCGCGGGCAAGTTCTTCGCCGAGTTCGGCGCCGAGGTGATCAAGATCGAACCGCCGGGGGGCGGCGATCCGCTGCGCCAGTGGCGCAAGCTGCACAACGGGACGTCCCTGTGGTGGTACGTGCAGGGCCGCAACAAGAAGTCCGTGACGGCGAACCTGCGCACTCCGGAAGGGCAGGAGATCGTCCGCCGTCTCGCGCGCGAAACCGACGTGCTGATCGAGAACTTCCGTCCCGGCACGATGGAGAAGTGGGGTCTCGGGTACGAGGCGCTGCGGGCCGAGAACCCGGGCCTCGTCATGCTGCGCCTGTCGGGGTTCGGCCAGTCCGGGCCGATGCGCGACCAGGCCGGATTCGGCGCGATCGGCGAGTCGATGGGCGGACTGCGCTACCTCACCGGGTTTCCCGACCGGCCTCCGGTGCGCTCCAACCTCTCGCTCGGCGATGCGATCGCGTCCCTGCACGGCGTGATCGGCGCGCTGATGGCGCTGCATCACCGCGACGCCAACGGGGGCGCAGGACAGGTGGTCGACGTCGCCCTGTACGAAGCGGTGTTCAACATGCTCGAGGGCACGCTGCCGGAGTTCGACATGTTCGGCGTCGTGCGCGAGCGCACCGGGAGCAACCTCACTGGAATCGTGCCGTCCAACACCTACCTCAGCCGGGACGGACAGCACGTGGTCATCGGGGCGAACGGGGACAGCATCTTCAAGCGCCTGATGGTGCTCATCGGACGCGAAGACCTCGCCCAGGACCCGGCGCTGGCCGACAATTCCGGACGGGCACCGCGCGCCGACGAGCTCGATCGGGTGATCGGCGAGTGGGCCGCGCGCCACGATGCCGACGAGTGCGTCCGCATGCTCAACGAGGCCCAGGTGCCGAACGGAAAGATCTACAGCATCGCCGACATCGCGCGCGACCCGCAGTACCTGGCGCGCGAGATGATCCGCCAGGTGACGCTCCCGGGCGGGGCGAGCCTCAAGGTTCCGGGCCCGGTGCCGCTGCTGAGTGAAACCCCGGGCGAGGTCGGCTGGGTCGGTCCGGCGCTCGGGGAGCACACCGAGGAGATTCTCGCGCGGCTCGGGTACTCCCGCGCCGACATCGACGGGCTCCGCGCCCGCGGCGTGGTGTGAGCGCGGCGCGCCGGGTTCGTTGACAGCACCGGAGCCCTGTGTGAGCATCGCCGCGCTCCGGGCCGCGCCGAAGCGGTTCGCATTGCAAGGGAGGGTGTTCATGCGTTCGATCGGGTTCGTGCTCGCTGCCGCGCTTTCGACTGTGCCGTGGACTTCCTGGGCACAGGCGCCGGAGAAGAAGGACGTCCACATCGCGGTCGGCGGCAAGGCCGCGCTCTATTACCTGCCGCTCACCATCGCCGAGCAGCTCGGCTACTTCAAGGACGAGGGTCTCGACCCCAAGATCAGCGACTTTGCCGGCGGATCCCAGGCGCTGCGCGCGGTGGTCGGCGGCAGCGCCGACGTCGTCTCCGGCGCGTACGAGCACACCATCAACATGCAGGCGAACAAGCAGTCCATGGTCGCCTTCGTGCAGATGGGCCGGCTGCCGCAGATGGCGGTCGGCATCGCCAGCGCGCGCGCCGCGAGCTATCGCTCGCCGAAGGATCTGAAGGGACTCAAGGTCGGCGTCTCGGCGCCGGGGTCGAGCACCAACATCCTGTTCAACTACTTCATCGGCAAGGACGGCCTGAAGTCGGCCGACGTCTCGATCATTGGCGTCGGAACCGGAGCCCAGGCCATCGCGGCCATGAAGAGCGGCCAGATCGACGCGATTTCGAACGTCGATCCGATGATGACCAAGCTCGAGCAGGACGGCGCGATCAAGATCATCGCGGACTGGCGCACCGTCAAGGGGACCGAGCAGACGTTCGGCGGACAGCTGCCGGCGGCATCGCTCTATGCCCCGACGAAGTTCGTGAAGGAGAACCCGCGCACGGTGCAGGCGCTGGCGAACGCGATCGTGCGCGCGAACAGGTGGGTCGCGAAGGCGAGTGCCACGGACGTGGTCAAGGTGGTGCCCGAGGCGTATGTGCTGGGCGATCGCGCCCTCTATCTCTTCGCGTTCGACAAGGTCAGAGAGGCGTTCTCCCCGGACGGGATGATCTCCGACGCCGGCGCAAAGGCGACGCTGAAGGTGCTGGCCGGCTACAACCCGAAGATCAACCCGGCAGAGATCAGGCTCGACGAGACCTACACGAACGAGTTCGCCAGGAAGGCGAACGCCAAGTTCAAGTGACCCCCGGCGGCGCCGCGGGCGGTCGGGCTGTCCCGGCCGCCGGATCGCCGCGGCGGATTCCAGGCCGACGCCGACGGCCGGTTCGGTCGTAGGGCCCGGAGCAGGAATGACCGCTGTCCCGGCGCTGGCCCTCGAGCGCATTACCTGCGCGTTCTCCTCGCGCGACGATCCCGCGCAGCGCTATATCGCGGTGCGGGACGCGACGATCGAGGTTGCGGCCGGCGAGTTCGTATCGGTGGTCGGGCCGACCGGCTGCGGGAAGTCGACCCTGCTCAACGTGGCGGCCGGGCTGCTCGCGCCTTCCGCGGGGCGCGTGCGGGTGTTCGGCGAGCCGCTGGCGGGAATCAACCGCCACGCAGGGTACCTCTTTCAGGCCGATGCCCTGATGCCGTGGCGCAATGCGCTCGCCAACGTCGTCGCCGGCCTTGAATTTCGCGGCACGGCACGCGAGGCGGCGCTGGCCCAAGGGGAGGAGTGGCTGCGGCGCGTGGGGCTGGGCGGGTTCGGGACCCGCTATCCGCACCAGCTTTCCGGCGGGATGCGCAAGCGCGTGTCGCTCGCGCAGACGCTCATCCTGAATCCGCAGATCCTGCTCATGGACGAGCCGTTCGCGGCGCTCGACATCCAGACGCGGCAGTTGATGGAGAACGAGCTGCTCGAACTCTGGTCCGCCGACCGCAAGTCGGTCGTCTTCATCACCCACGATCTCGAGGAGGCGATCGCGCTGGCCGACCGGGTGGTGGTGCTCGCGGCCGGTCCGGAGACCCGCCCGATCGGGGAATTCGTCATCGACCTCCCGCGGCCGCGCGACGTCGCGGAGATCCGCCTGACGCCGCAGTTTCTCGCCCTGCACACGCAGATCTGGCATGTGATGAAGGAGGAGGTCCTGAAGGGTTATGCCCGACAGCAGCGGCAATAGCCGGTTGTGGTCGTCGATCGCTCCGGGACCGAGAACGTTGCGCGCCTACCAGGCGCTTCTGCTCGTGTTCGTATTCGTCGCCTGGCACGTGCTCACCAGTCCGACGCTCCTGCCGCCGCTCTACTTCGACGACCCCAACAAGGCGGCGTTCTTCTTCGGCGAACCGCTGAAAGTCCTGTCCCGGCTCTGGGGCTGGTTCGCGAGCGGCGAGATCTGGGGGCACCTGTGGGTCACGCTGGTGGAGACCCTGCTCGCGTTCCTCGTCGGCACGGTCTTCGGGGTGACGATCGGGCTGTGGCTCGCGCTCTCGCCGGTCACGTCGGCCATCCTCGATCCCTACATCAAGGGGATGAACGCGATGCCGCGGATCATCCTCGCGCCGATCTTTGCGGTGTGGTTCGGCCTCGGCATCGCCTCCAAGGTCGCGCTCGGGGTCACGCTGGTGTTCTTCATCGTCTTCTTCAACGTCTACCAGGGCGTGCGCGAGGTGAGCCCGAACGTCCTCGCCAATGCGCGCATGCTGGGCGCGACTCCGCGCCAGCTCCTGCGCCACGTCTACCTGCCGAGTGCGATGAGCTGGGTGTTCGCGAGCCTGCACAACTCGGTCGGACTGGCGTTCGTAGGCGCGGTCGTGGGCGAATACCTCGGCTCGGCGTCCGGGGTGGGGTATCTGATCCTGCAGGCCGAAGGCGTCTTCGACATCAACACCGTCTTCGCCGGGATCCTCCTGCTGACCGCCTTCGCGCTGGTCCTTGACTGGGTGGTCGGGGTGGCCGAGCGCCGGCTGATGGTCTGGCAGCCGAAGGCGGGCGAGACGGAGCGGGTCTAGCGGCGCGCGGGCGGGGCGCTGGGCCGGAGGGGCGCGACCAGGAGTTGACGTGTCTCGCGTCCACTGACATAATCTTTGTCTCGACGGACGCGGGGTGGAGCAGTCTGGCAGCTCGTCGGGCTCATAACCCGAAGGTCAGAGGTTCAAATCCTCTCCCCGCAACCAAACCTTCCGTCATCGCTCTTTAACAAACTGAACAGCCGATAGGTGTGGGCGCCGGTGGGGCGTCCGGTGCGTTCGCGGTTCGCCGCGGTCGATCCGGAGTCGCTCGAATGACCGACCCGCGCTCACACCATGAGTCAAGAAGGACGTCCCGGTAACGCCGGGACGGCTCCGGAATGACTTTGAGTGAGCGCATCCGGCGCGCGCAGCCTCCGGGCGACGCGAGTCGGGTAATCGCGAAAGCGATTGAAACAGGATTCAACTGAAGAGTTTGATCCTGGCTCAGATTGAACGCTGGCGGCATGCCTTACACATGCAAGTCGAACGCGAAAGGGGGGCAACCCCCGAGTAGAGTGGCGGACGGGTGAGTAATACATCGGAACGTACCCAGTAGTGGGGGACAACCTCGAGAAATCGAGGCTAATACCGCATACGACCCACGGGTGAAAGCGGGGGACCGCAAGGCCTCGCGCTATTGGAGCGGCCGATGTCCGATTAGCTAGTTGGTGGGGTAAGAGCCCACCAAGGCGACGATCGGTAGCTGGTCTGAGAGGACGACCAGCCACACTGGGACTGAGACACGGCCCAGACTCCTACGGGAGGCAGCAGTGGGGAATTTTGGACAATGGGGGCAACCCTGATCCAGCCATGCCGCGTGCGGGAAGAAGGCCTTCGGGTTGTAAACCGCTTTCGGCCGGAACGAAATCGCCGGGGAGAACACCCCCGGTGGATGACGGTACCGGAAGAAGAAGCACCGGCTAACTACGTGCCAGCAGCCGCGGTAATACGTAGGGTGCGAGCGTTAATCGGAATTACTGGGCGTAAAGCGTGCGCAGGCGGTTCGCTAAGACAGATGTGAAAGCCCCGGGCTTAACCTGGGAACTGCGTTTGTGACTGGCGGGCTGGAGTGCGGAAGAGGGAGGTGGAATTCCACGTGTAGCAGTGAAATGCGTAGAGATGTGGAGGAACACCGATGGCGAAGGCAGCCTCCTGGTCTAGCACTGACGCTCATGCACGAAAGCGTGGGGAGCAAACAGGATTAGATACCCTGGTAGTCCACGCCCTAAACGATGGCGACTAGTTGTTGGGGTAGAAGTACCTTAGTAACGCAGCTAACGCGTGAAGTCGCCCGCCTGGGGAGTACGGTCGCAAGATTAAAACTCAAAGGAATTGACGGGGGCCCGCACAAGCGGTGGATGATGTGGATTAATTCGATGCAACGCGAAAAACCTTACCTACCCTTGACATGCCCGGAACCTCGCAGAGATGCGAGGGTGCCCGAAAGGGAGCCGGGACACAGGTGCTGCATGGCTGTCGTCAGCTCGTGTCGTGAGATGTTGGGTTAAGTCCCGCAACGAGCGCAACCCTTGCCATTAGTTGCTACATTCAGTTGGGCACTCTAATGGGACTGCCGGTGACAAACCGGAGGAAGGTGGGGATGACGTCAAGTCCTCATGGCCCTTATGGGTAGGGCTTCACACGTCATACAATGGCGCGTACAGAGGGTTGCCAACCCGCGAGGGGGAGCTAATCCCAGAAAGCGCGTCGTAGTCCGGATTGAAGTCTGCAACTCGACTTCATGAAGTCGGAATCGCTAGTAATCGCGGATCAGCATGTCGCGGTGAATACGTTCCCGGGCCTTGTACACACCGCCCGTCACACCATGGGAGTGGGTTTCACCAGAAGCAGGTAGCGTAACCGCAAGGGGCGCGCCTACCACGGTGAGATTCATGACTGGGGTGAAGTCGTAACAAGGTAGCCGTATCGGAAGGTGCGGCTGGATCACCTCCTTTCTAGAGCAAGCGAGCCTTGCCAGTGCCCACAACCTATCGGCTGTTAGTTGTCAGGTGTCGGTAGACGGCGAGGAGCGATCGCTGTGCGCGATCTCCTGCAGCCCATTCTGGCAACGGTGGATGCCGGCTGACGACGGGCAACCCTTGGGGGTCTGTAGCTCAGTTGGTTAGAGCACACGCTTGATAAGCGTGGGGTCGGTGGTTCAAGTCCACCCAGACCCACCACTTGCCGCTTTGCGGGGTGCGCATCGCGCGCCCGACCCCGGGGCTGTAGCTCAGCTGGGAGAGCATCTGCTTTGCAAGCAGGGGGTCGTCGGTTCGAATCCGATCAGCTCCACCAGCTTTCCGACCGAGGGCTCACCAGTGAGCGTCTAGCCAGGCGTTCACTCGTGACTCTTCACGGAGCGCGGCTGTTTGCGTTCTTTAACAATCCGGAAGAAGTGTGAATGTGTGTCGCTCGTCCAGGGCGGCACACGGGTTGTTGATTGCATCAACCATGTCCGTTCCGCGAGGAGCGGACGCGAGTTGAAGCGCTGCTCAATCTGTAACTCCGTCGACTTCGGGCGCAAGACGCCCGAGGGCGCTTGGGGTTATAGGGTCAAGCGAACAAGTGCATGTGGTGGATGCCTTGGCGATCACAGGCGATGAAGGACGTCGTAGCGTGCGAAAAGCTTCGGGGAGCCCGCAAACAGGCTTTGATCCGGAGATGTCCGAATGGGGAAACCCGGCCCGCAAGGGTCATCCTCCGCTGAATCCATAGGCGGAGCGAAGCGAACCCGGGGAACTGAAACATCTCAGTACCCGGAGGAACAGAAATCAACCGAGATTCCGAGAGTAGTGGCGAGCGAAATCGGAGGAGCCTCCACGTTTTAGCCGCGTGTCTAGCAGAACGGTCTGGAAAGTCCGGCCATAGCGGGTGATAGCCCCGTATGCGAAAGGCGCGTGGTGGAACTAGGCGTGGGACAAGTAGGGCGGGGCACGTGAAATCCTGCCCGAAGATGGGGGGACCATCCTCCAAGGCTAAATACTCGTGATCGACCGATAGCGAACCAGTACCGTGAGGGAAAGGCGAAAAGAACCCCGGAAGGGGAGTGAAACAGATCCTGAAACCGCATGCATACAAACAGTGGGAGCCCGCAAGGGTGACCGCGTACCTTTTGTATAATGGGTCAGCGACTTACATTCACCGGCGAGCTTAACCATCTAGGGTAGGCGCAGCGAAAGCGAGTCCGAACAGGGCGACCGAGTCGGTGGGTGTAGACCCGAAAGCGCATGATCTACTCATGGCCAGGTTGAAGGTCGGGTAACACCGGCTGGAGGACCGAACCGACTACTGTTGAAAAAGTAGCGGATGAGCTGTGGGTAGGGGTGAAAGGCTAAACAAATGCGCAAATAGCTGGTTCTCTCCGAAAGCTATTTAGGTAGCGCCTCCTGTATCACTCCCGGGGGTAGAGCACTGTTATGGCTAGGGGGGCATGGCGCCTTACCAAACCATGGCAAACTCCGAATACCGGGAAGTGCAGCAGGGGAGACAGTGCACCGGGTGCTAACGTCCGGACACGAGAGGGAAACAACCCAGACCCGCAGCTAAGGTCCCCAATGCACGGCTAAGTGGAAAACGAGGTGGGAAGGCTTAGACAGTCAGGAGGTTGGCTTAGAAGCAGCCATCCTTTAAAGAAAGCGTAATAGCTCACTGATCGAGTCGTCCTGCGCGGAAGATGTACCGGGGCTCAAGCCGTGAACCGAAGCTCGGGGTGCGTGCGCAAGCACGCGCGGTAGGAGAGCGTTCCGTACGCCTGCGAAGGCGGTCCGCAAGGGCTGCTGGAGGTATCGGAAGTGCGAATGCTGACATGAGTAGCGATAAACAAGGTGAAAGGCCTTGTCGCCGTAAGCCCAAGGTTTCCTGCGCAACGTTCATCGGCGCAGGGTGAGTCGGCCCCTAAGGGGAGGCGGAAACGCGTACCCGATGGGAAACAGGTCAATATTCCTGTACCGGCCGGAAATGCGATGGGGGGACGGAGAAGGTTAGGGCAGCCGGGTGTTGGACGTCCCGGTTTAAGCGTGTAGCGAGGCTCCTTAGGCAAATCCGGGGGGTCAATCGTGAGGCGTGACGACGAGTGGGGTTTACCCCGCGAAGTGCTCGATACCCTGCTTCCAGGAAAAGCCCCTAAGCTCCAGTTTCCGGGCGACCGTACCGTAAACCGACACAGGTGGGCGAGCTGAATATGCTCAGGCGCTTGAGAGAACTCGGGAGAAGGAACTCGGCAAATTGACACCGTAACTTCGGAAGAAGGTGTGCCCCTAGTAGGTGAACGTGTACAACGGGAGCCCAATGGGGTCGCAGAGAATCGGTGGCTGCGACTGTTTAATAAAAACACAGCACTCTGCAAAGACGACGAGTCGACGTATAGGGTGTGACGCCTGCCCGGTGCCGGAAGGTTAAGTGATGGGGTGCGAGCTCCTGATCGAAGCCCCGGTAAACGGCGGCCGTAACTATAACGGTCCTAAGGTAGCGAAATTCCTTGTCGGGTAAGTTCCGACCTGCACGAATGGCGTAACGATGGCCACACTGTCTCCTCCCGAGACTCAGCGAAGTTGAAGTGGTTGTGATGATGCAATCTACCCGCGGCTAGACGGAAAGACCCCGTGCACCTTTACTGTAGCTTTGCATGGGACTGTGAACCGATCTGTGTAGGATAGCTGGGAGGCTTTGAAGCGGTGCCGCTAGGTGCCGTGGAGCCAACGTTGAAATACCAGCCTGGTTTGTTTGCGGTTCTAACCTGGGCCCCTGATCGGGGCCGGGGACAGTGCATGGCAGGCAGTTTGACTGGGGCGGTCTCCTCCCAAAGCGTAACGGAGGAGCTCGAAGGTACGCTCAGCACGGTCGGAAATCGTGCTCTAGAGTGCATTGGCATAAGCGTGCTTGACTGCGAGACGGACATGTCGAGCAGGTGCGAAAGCAGGACAAAGTGATCCGGTGGTTCTGTATGGAAGGGCCATCGCTCAACGGATAAAAGGTACGCCGGGGATAACAGGCTGATTCCTCCCAAGAGTTCATATCGACGGGGGAGTTTGGCACCTCGATGTCGGCTCA
>WBZO01001597.1_pt1:0-30000 | contig 34224 bp, 30 predicted proteins | sample 5204261 | NCBI WGS metagenome assembly WBZO01 (sample SAMN12412400, study PRJNA552823) | activated sludge metagenome | isolation source: activated sludge from anammox sidestream of wastewater treatment plant... | place: USA: North Carolina | collected 2017-09
ATCTTCCCCGGCGACCGCCTCGCGCTGCAGGGCAGGTTGCGCTGCGGGCGGCGTCGCCGGCGGCGGGCGCGGCGTGGCGATCGCACCGACATAGCGCATCGTGCCCGCGGTTCCACTCGTCGTCAGCACGCGTTCGGTTGCGTCGCGATCGGGCACAGGGGCTTCGGCGGGTGCCTGGCTGCCGGCACGCGCCTGGCTGCGCGGCGGGCGCGCATCGGCCCCGCTGCCCGAGCCGAGCTGCGTGCGCTGCGCGAGATAGGCGGCGTCGTCGTTGCGATCGGCTTCGGGGACTTCGTCGGAGACGAGCAGTACCTTGAGGCCGGGCGCCGTGCCGCCGCCCGTCGCGCTGAACGTGATGCCGAGGATGATGACCCCGTGCAGCAGGGCTGCGAGGAATGCGGTCGTCACCAGCCGGTCCCGGACCGGGGCAACACCTTCCTTCACCGCGAGCGCTGCGCTGGCCACGTCGCGATTATAGGCGCCGCTCGATCGCGTCCATGAGAACTGCGCCGATATCCAGCCCGAATTGTGCATCGAGCTCACGGATACCCGTGGGGCTCGTGACGTTGATTTCGGTGACGTAGCCGCCGATGACGTCGAGGCCGACGAACAGCATGCCCTCGGCCGCGAGCTGCGGGCCGATCTGCGCCGCGAGCCAGCGGTCGCGGTCCGTGAGCGGCCGGCCGACGCCCTTGGCGCCCGCGGCGAGATTGCCCCGATGGTCCTCGGCATCGGGGATGCGCGCCAGTGCGTACGGAATCGGCTCGCCGTCGACCAGCAGCACGCGCGAGTCGCCCGTCGTCGCGATCTCGGGCAGGTAGCGCTGCACGATCGCGAAGCGGCTCCCGTAATCGGTCAGCGTCTCGAAGACGACATTCCTGTTCCGGTCGCCCGCTTCGACGACGAAGATCGACCGGCCCCCCATGCCGTGGAGGGGTTTCGCGACGATCCGGCCGTGCTCGGCCAGGAAGGCGCCCATCGCGGACATGTCGCGCGTAATGAGCGTTGGCGCACAGCACTCCGGGAACCACGCCGTGTACACCTTCTCATTCATGTCCCTGAGGCCGCGGGGCCGGTTGACCACGAGTGCACCCGCCCGGGCGGCGCGCTCGAGGATGTAGGTCGTGTAAATGTACTCGGTGTCGAAGGGGGGGTCCTTGCGCATGAGGATGCAGTCGAGCTCGCCGAGCGCGAGATCACGGGTGTCCCCGAACGTGAACCAGTTCACGGGATCGGCGCGCACCGTGAGCGCGCGGGCCCGGCCGCGGGCGACGCCATCGCGCAGCGACAGGTCGGCCTGCTCGAGGTACCACAGCTCGAAACCGCGCGCCGCGGCCGCGAGCAGCATGGCCAGGGTCGAATCCTTCGCGTACTTGATGTCGGCGATGGGGTCCATCACCACAGCGAGTCGTCGCCGTGAGGTCATCCGGGGCTCCTTGTCCGCCGCGACTTGCCGGAAACGTGACGCGACCGGCATGGCGGGGGGTATACCGATATGTTAAAACGCGCGGCAGCTCGTCTGTCGATTTTGCGCGAAATTGCGCCGGGAGTAGTGCTCAAGTGAATGGCGCCAGCTCGAAGCTCGAGGGCCTCAAGGTGCTCGTCATCGATGACAGCAAGACCATCCGCCGTACGGCCGAAACGCTGCTGACGAAGGAAGGCTGCGAGGTCTACACGGCGATCGACGGGTTCGATGCCCTCGCGAAGATCGCCGACCACCAGCCCGACATCGTGTTCGTCGACATCATGATGCCGCGGCTCGACGGCTACCAGACCTGCTCGCTGATCAAGCACAACAAGGTCTACAAGTCGATACCGGTGATCATGCTGTCCTCGAAGGATGGCCTCTTCGACCGCGCACGCGGCCGCATCGTCGGCTCCGAGCACTACCTCACCAAGCCCTTCACGAAAGACGAGTTGCTGGCCGCAATCGAGTCGCATGTCGGGAGATGATGGCGATGGCGCTCATACTGATCGTGGACGATTCGCCGACTGAAGTGCACGTGTACCAGAAGGCGCTCGAGCGGCACGGCTACAAGACCGCGACCGCGAACGACGGCGTCGAGGGCGTGCGGATGGCGAAGGAGATCCGGCCGGATCTCATCTTCATGGACATCGTGATGCCGAACATGAACGGCTACCAGGCGACCCGCGCTCTGTCGAACGATCCGCACACGCGCGCGATCCCGATCGTCATGGTGACCTCGAAGGGCCAGGAGACCGACAAGATCTGGGGGCTGCGGCAGGGAGCCGTCGACTACATGGTCAAGCCCGTCTCTCCGGACCAGCTCGTCGCGAAGGCGCAGGCCACCCTTGCCGCCTGAGATGAGCGAGGCGGTCCCACTCAGGAGCCTGCGCGACCGGCCCTACGAGCTGCTGTCCGAGCTCGAACGGCGCGGGCGCGCCGTCTCGGCCCAGGTGGCGCAGGAAGGCGCGTCGGGGCGGGAGTGGGTCGGCGTGGCGCTGCGCATGGCGGGGGAGCTGTTCCTCGTCGCGCGCGAAGAAACGCGCGAGGTGCTCGGTGTGCCGGGCGTGCTGACGCGCGTGCCGGGTGCGAAAAGCTGGGTCCGGGGGCTCGCGAACGTGCGCGGCCAGCTGCTGCCGGTGCTCGACCTGCGGCAGTTCCTCGGCAGCGGCGTGACGCCGGTGACCCGCAACGTGCGCATCGTCGTGGCGCATCACCGCGAGATACCCGCGGGCCTGCTGGTCGACGAAGTGCTCGGCTTCCGGCGTTTCGTCGAAGCGGAATTTTCCGGGGACGTGCCGCCCACCGTGGTGCGGTGCGAACGTTACCTCGCCGGGACGTTCCGGCGGGGACAGGAACAGTGGCCCGTGCTCAGCGTACGCACGCTGATCGAGAGCCCCGCGTTCCTGGATGCTGCAGCCTGACAATACGAACGCGATGACTACGCACGACAACCCCTCGCTGACACAGGCGGCGAAGAGCCTCGGCAATCATGCCGCCGTCGCCGGCGCGCTGGCACTCGCTGCGGTGCTCGCCTGGTACTTCCTCGCCGGCAGCGCAGCGCCGGGCAGCGGCGGCGCGGCCGGCGCCCTGCAAGGCGTCGCATTGGACGCCGGTGCCGCGGCACGTGGCGACGCCGTTGCGCTGCGCTCGGTCGCCGACAACGTCGCCGCGCTCGCCAAGGCTGCCAGGTCCGACTCGCAAGCGGCCTGGGTGCGCGACAAGCGCTGGGCTAGCGTGCAGACCGACGCCGCCGCGCTCGGCCAGGCGTCACCCACACTGACCGGGGCGGCCGCGGCGGCACGCATCGTGCGCGAGACGGCGCCCGCGATGGCGGACGACCTCGCGCGCATGCAGAGTGCCGTGCCGGGCGCCGCGTCGAGCGCGGTGATCGGACGGCCGCTCGATCTGTCGGCCACGGCGCTCGCGCGCATCGAACTCGATGTCGGCCGCCTCGTCGCCGTGACCGGCGACAGCGCGGCGATTGCCGAACGCCTCGCCGAAAATGCCGACTACGTGGGCAAGGTCGTCAAGGGGCTCGCCGGCGCCGATGCGAGCCTCGGGCTGCCGCGTGCCTCGGGCGCCGAGGCGGAACGCCGCGCGCACGCACTCGCCGAAGAACTCGATACGCTCACTGCGGCGATCGGCCGCGTGGTCGCCGCCTCGTCGGCACTCGCTTCGGGCAAGGGCACCGGTGAACGCCTGGCCGCGAATGCCCGCGCGCTCGGCATGCTCGCCGCCGGAGCAGGGGGTGCGGGCGGGGTCGCACGCTGGCTGCCGATCGTGCTCGGACTCGCGGCGCTCGTGCCGCTCGCGCTCCTTCTCCTGAAGCTCGCCGGCCTGCGCAAGGGAGTGGAGCGGCAGGGGCTGCTCGCCGAATCGCAGGCGCGCGACAACGATCGCAACCAGCAGGCGATCCTGAGGTTGCTCGACGAACTGTCGAGCCTCGCCGACGGCGATCTCACGGTGCAGGCGACCGTCACCGAGGACATCACCGGCGCGATCGCCGACTCGATCAACTATGCGATCGAGGCGCTGCGCGGCCTCGTCACGACGATCAACCAGTCCTCGATCCATCTCGACAGCGCGACCCGCCAGACGCAGGCGCTCTCGCAGCACCTCGCCAAGGCGAGCAGCGCGCAGTCGAAGCAGATCGCCTCCGCGTCGGAATCCGCCGGCGCGATGGCGTCGAACACCGAGGAGATTTCCGGCAATGCCGAGCGCGCGTCCGACGTCGCGCGCCATTCGGTCGATGTCGCGCACAAGGGCGGCGACGCCGTGCGCCGCACGATCGACGGCATGAACACGATCCGCGAGACGATCCAGGAAACGAGCAAGCGCATCAAGCGCCTCGGCGAGAGCTCGCAGGAGATCGGCAACATCGTCGAGCTGATCAACGACATCGCCGAGCAGACCAACATCCTCGCGCTGAATGCGTCGATCCAGGCCTCGATGGCGGGCGACGCGGGCCGCGGTTTCGCGGTCGTCGCCGACGAGGTGCAGCGACTCGCCGAGCGCGCCGCGCTCGCCACCAAGCAGATCGAAGTGCTGGTGCGCACGATCCAGACCGACACGAACGAGGCCGTCGTCTCGATGGAGCGCAGCACCACCGACGTGGTGGGCGGTGCGCTGCTCGCCGAGAACGCCGGCGCCGCGCTCGAGGAGATCGAGCAGGTGTCGAACCAGATCGCGAGCCTCGTGCAGAACATCTCCGGCAGTTCGCGCCAGCAGGCCGGCTCGGCGCTCAGCATCGCGAAGAACCTGCAGGTGCTGCGCGAGATCAGCGCGCAGACCGCCGAGTCGACCAGTGCGAACTCGGTGGCCATCGCGAAGCTCGCGGAGCTGTCGGCCGGCATGCGCAAGGCGGCCGCCGGATTCCGCCTGCCGGGCGCGCCCGATCCGGGCATGGCCATGCGCGGCCTCAAGAATCCGGCGGTGCCCGTGGAGCCGGCACGGCGGGCGAGGGCGAGCTGAAGCGATGACGGAAATTGCCACCCAGACCCTCGATCTCGTCGGGCGCGAGGTGAACGCGAGCCTCGGCGAGGCCCGCACGGCCGTCGAGACCTTCGTCGAGCAGCCGGACAATGTCGCGCTGCTCGAGCGCGTCGCCGCGGACCTGCACCAGGTGCAGGGCGTGCTGCGCATGATCGAGATCTACGGCGCGGCGCTGCTCGCGGAGGAGATGGAGCAGGTCACGCGCTATCTGGTCGCGACATCGGCCGAGCACAAGAACCAGGCCGAATCGCTCGATGCGCTGCTGCGCGCGATGGTGCAGCTGCCGGGCTATCTCGAGCGGGTGATCGCCGGCGGCCGCGACCTCGCGCTCGTGCTGCTGCCGCTGCTGAATGACCTGCGCGCCGTGCGGGGCAGCCCGCTGCTGTCGGAAGGCACGCTGCTGCTGCTCAACCTCAAGTCCGACCGGCAGGCGACCCCGGTCGCGCCTGCGCCGGGCGAGCAGCCGCTGACGATCGAGCAGTGGGCGCGCCGGCTGCGCGCGCGCTTCCAGGTGGGTCTCATCGGCTGGATCCGCGGCGAGCGCATCGACCAGAACCTCGAAATCCTCGCGGCGGTCGCGCACAAGATCGAGCAGGTGGCGAGCCGCCAGCCGGTCTTCCAGCTCTGGTGGGTCACCGGCGCGCTGATCGAGGCGCTGCGCGAGCGCGGCCTCGAGGGAGGCGTGTCGATCAAGCGCCTGCTCGGTCTCGCCGACCGCGAGATCAAGCGGCTCTACGAAGAGGGTGAGCCGCGCTACTGCCAGAACCCGCCCGTCGAGCTGCTGAACAATCTCCTCTATTACATCGCGCGCGCCGAATCCACGGGCCCCAAGGTGTCGGCGGTGCGCGCCTCGTTCCGGCTCGGCGACCTGTTGCCGGTCGACGAAGCCGTCGAGCAGGAACGCGAGAGCCTGTCCGCGCCGAGCGTCAAGCTGATGCGCACCGTGGGCGCGGCCATCCGCGAAGACCTCGCGAAGGTCAAGGATGTGCTCGACATCTTCGTGCGCCGCGGCGGCGGCCAGGCCGCCGAGCTCGGCCCGCAGGTCGAACTGCTGCGCAAGATCGGTGACACGCTCGGCGTGCTCGGCCTCGGCGAGTTGCGCTCGCGGGTGCAGGGCGAGATCGGCCGGCTCGAGGCGATCGTCTCGGGCGCTGCGCAGGTCGACGACGCGACGCTGATCGAAATCGCCTCGACGCTGATCGGGGTCGAAGACCATCTCGACGACCAGCTCGTCGGCATGATCGTGCCGAAGGCGAACGGTACCGCCGAGACGCCCGGCGACGACAGCGACTTCCAGCAGGTACAGGCCGCGGTACTGCGCGAGTGCATGCTCAATCTCGCGCGCGTGAAGGAAGCCGTCGCACAGAGTGTCGGCGGCACGCTCGACACCGCGGGCCTCGACAGCTGGACCGAACTCGTGCGCGGCATCAAGGCCGGGCTCGTGATGCTCGGTCGCACGCGGGCCGTCGAGGTGATCGACGGCATCGCCACGCACCTGAAGCGCGTGATGCGCCCCGGTGTGCCGTCGCTGCCTACTCACCTGCTCGACCGGCTCGCCGATGCGATCGTGAGCGTCGAGTACTACATGGAGACGCTGCAGGCGCGGCGCAGCGAGCCGTTCTACATGCTCGACAACGCGCAGGCCTGCCTCGATGCGCTCGCTGCCGAGCCCGAGCCCGCGGTGCCGACCGTGCCGCCGCTCGGCGAAACGACATTCGCGCGCACGCTGCGCATAGCGCCGCCGACCACCGCGAGCGGCGCCTATCGCGTGATCCACGGCGCCGATGGCGACACCGGCGTGTCGCGCGATCTCGCCGCGACCGACGCGCCGGGCGGCGCACCGCCGACTCTCGCGCCGGTGCCGCTGAGCCCCCCGCCCGCGGTGCTCGCCGACCCGGAGCTCGTCACGCTCTTCATAGAGGAGGCGGGCGAGGAAGTGGCGAAAATCGCGCGGGAGTTCCCGCGCTGGGACGAGAACCCGCTCGAGGACGCAGCGCTCGCGACCGTGCGGCGCTCGTTCCATACGCTCAAGGGCAGCGGCCGCATGGTCGGCGCGCGCGAGATGGCCGAGTTCTCGTGGTCGATCGAGAACCTGCTGAACCGGTTGATCGACAAGACCCTGACCCGCACCCCGGAGATCCTCGCCACATTGCGCGACGGTGTGCAGGCCCTGCCCCAGTTGCTCGAGGCGCTCGAGAAAGGGTCCGCCTGCACGATCGATACCGCGCCCGTCATCGCCCGGGCGCATGCGCTCGCCGCGAGGCAGGAAAGCGACACGGGGCGCGCGGACGGTGGCGATACCACCGCGGCGCTGCAGGTCACGGCGACGGGCATGGCCCGCATGGGGCCCGACGCGATTGCCGCAGCGAAGGTATCCGCGGCGCCGCCGGAATCGCCCGACAGTGACCCGGCGCTGTGCGAAATCTTCAGCCGCGAGACGGCCGCCCACATCGCGACGATGCGCGCCTGGCTCGCCGGTGAGCGCGATCGCCCGGCACCGCATGTCCTCGCCGAGGATGCCTACCGGGCCTGCCACACGCTGAGCGGCAGCTCGAAGGCCGCGGTTGCCCGACACGGGATCCGCCTCGCCGGCCCGCTCGATCACTGGCTGCGCAAGTCGTTCGACAGTGGCGTCGGCCTCGCCGCCGACGATCTCGCGCTCGTCGGCGATTGCATGCAGGCGATGGAGGGAGTGGCGGGTCACCTCGACGAAGCGACCGGATTCTTCCAGACGCACGATCAGCTGCGGGCCCGCATCGCCCGCGCCGAGTCGGCGCTCGATCACCGCATCGCCGAGGCGGCTGCCGCCGCGGCCGAGGCCGAGCGTGTGGCCAGCTTGCCGCCGCAACCAGCCCCGCCGGCACTCGCGGCCGACTACGACCCCGAGATCGCGGGCATCTTCGCGGAAGAGGCGAGCGAGCTGATCGAGAACGCCGAGCGCGCACTGCAGGCCTTCGCGGGCGATCGGGCCAACGGTGCGCACCTCGATGCGCTGAAGCGGCCGCTGCACACGATCAAGGGCGGGGCGCGGATGGCCGGCGTGATCGCCATGGGCGATTTCGCGCACGAACTCGAGACGCTCGTCGGCCAGATCGAACTCGGCAGCATCCCGGCCGATGACGCGGCGCATGGGGTGCTGGTCGCGAGCCTCGATGAAATCGCGCGCATGCGCGATGCGATTGTCGGCGGCCAGGGTGTCGCGCGTGCCGATGAGCTGATCGCGCGCATCCATGCGCTCGATCCATCGCGCGCGAAGGCCGCGCCGGCGGCTGTTGCGGCACCACCCATTCCGGTCGATGTGCCGCCGGTGCAGGTGGCGCCGGCGTCCGTCGCGGCGCCGGAACCTGCCGGGCCGGAGCCGGCAGAGATCGAGATCGTCCTGCCGACGTCGCTCGACAGCGATGAACCCGAACCCGCACCCACACCCGCATCCCCTGCACCCGGGATCGCACCCGCGCCTGCGCCCGTCGCGGCGCCCGCGGTCGCGATGCGCCCCGCCGAGGCTCCGCCGCCGACCTTCGGCCCGTCGCCGCAGGTTCCGGGTTTCGTCGATGCGCCGGCGCCGCCGGCGCCCGTGCCGCCCGGCCGCGAGCCGAGCGTGCAGGGCGAGCGCCCGGAGCTCGCGCGCGTCGATGCCGAGCTGCTGGACCAGCTCCTCAACTATTCCGGCGAGGTCAGCATCGGCCGCGCGCGGCTCGAGCAGCAGATCGCGTCGATCGACTTCAACCTCGCCGAACTGTCGCGCACCGTCACGCGCCTGAAGGAGCAGCTGCGCAAGCTCGAGATCGAGACCGAATCGCAGATCCTGCACACGCACGAGGACGAGGCGGGCCATCGCGCCGAGTTCGATCCGCTCGAACTCGACCGGTACTCGACGATCCAGCAGTACTCGCGCGGCCTTGCCGAGACCGCGAGCGACGTCGCGAGCATCCAGCAGCTGCTCGAGACGCTGACGCAGGACACGCAGAACCTGCTGCAGCACCAGGCGCGCACGATCACCGAGCTGCAGAACGGGCTCATGCGCACGCGCATGGTGCCGTTCCAGCGCCACGTGCAGCGCCTCGCGCGCATCGTGCGCCAGGCGGCCAGCGACACGCGCAAGCGCGCCGAACTGATCGTCGAGGGCGCATCCGGCGAGCTCGACCGGCAGGTGCTCGAGCGCATGCTGCCGCCGTTCGAGCACATCCTGCGCAACGCGGTTTCCCACGGCATCGAAGCGCCGGACGAGCGCGCCGCACGCGGCAAGCCCGAGACCGGGCGCATTACCCTCGCGCTGCGCCGTGAAGGCGCGGAAGTGATCGTGCAGGTGAGCGACGACGGCGCCGGCATGAACCTGAAGGCGATCCGCGACAAGGGGCAGGCGCTCGGGCTCATCCGTCCGGGCCAGACGCTCTCCGACGACGACGTGATGCAGCTCGTGCTCGAGCCGGGGTTCTCGACTGCCGGCAAGGTGACGCAGCATTCCGGCCGCGGCGTCGGCATGGACGTCGTCGCCGACAGCGTCAAGAAGCTCGGCGGCGCGCTGCACATGGAAACGAAGGAGGGCGAGGGCACCTCGTTCACGATCCGCCTGCCGTTCACGCTCGCGATCAGCCACGCGCTCGTGGTGCGCACGGGCGACGAGTTCTACGCGCTGCCGCTCACCACCGTCGAAGGCGTGGTGCGGCTCACCAAGGGTGAGGTCACGGCGCACCTCGGCTCGGATGCGGCGCCGTTCGAGCACAACGGCCAGCGGTTCCGGTTCCAGCCGCTCGCGAGCTACGTGGGCCTCGAGCCCTCACCGCTGCCGGAGCAGGACGTGACGATCCCGGTGATCCTCGTGCGCGCCGGCGAGCATTCGACCGGCCTGATCGCCGACGAACTGGTCGGCAGCCGCGAGATCGTCGTCAAATCGGTCGGCCCGCAGATCTCGGCGATCCGCGGCATCTCGGGCGCGACGATCCTCGGCGACGGCCGCATCGTCGTGATTCTCGACATCAATGCGCTGGTGCGCGCCGAATGGCGTGGGCGCACCGAGCCCGTCGTGCCGCGCGACCGCGCCGACAAGCGCCTGCTCGCGCTCGTGGTCGACGACTCGATCACCGTGCGCCGGGTCACGCAGCGCCTGCTCGAGCGCAACGGCATGCGTGTCATCACCGCGCGCGACGGCGTGGATGCAATCGAGGTGCTGCAGGACCAGCAGCCCGACATCATCCTGCTCGACATCGAGATGCCGCGCATGGACGGCTATGAGGTCGCGGCGCACGTGCGTTCGGACGCGCGCCTGAAGGACATCCCGATCATCATGATCACCTCGCGCGTGGGCGACAAGCACCGCGCGCGCGCGATCGAGATCGGTGTCGACGACTACCTCGGCAAGCCCTACCAGGAGGCGCAGCTCCTCGAGGCGATCGAGCCGCTCGTCGCGCGGCGTCGTGAACCCGCGGTCGCCTCGGGCGGGGGCGGGAGGCGCTAGCCGTGGCCGAGCGTGTCAGCGAGATCTACAGTCTCCTCGTGCCGCTCGTCGATGGGCGGCTCATCGTGCCGCGCGCCTGCGTCGCCGAAGTGATCGGCTTCCAGCCGCCGGCCGAGATGGCGGGCGCGCCTCCGTGGTACCTCGGCACGGTGCCGTGGAATGGCCGCACCATTCCGCTCGTCTCGTTCGAGGGCACGTGCAACCAGGGCATCCCGCCCGCGACGGGCCGCAGCCGCATCGTCGTGTTCCATTGCCTCGGTTCGCGCGTCGAGGGCGGCTACTTCGGACTCGTCTCGCAGGGCTTCCCGCAACTCGTGCGCGTCAGCTCCGACGTCGTGCGCCCCGACCATACGCGCTCGTTCCCCGAGCGCCATCCGGTGATCTGCCAGGTGCGCATGATCAACGAAGTGCCGCTCGTCCCCGACATCGAGATGCTCGAGGAGATGATCGCGGAGGAGACGTCCGTCGCGGCCTGAATGGTGCCGGGTTTTCGGTTATTCGGTTATTGCGCGCCAACGGCGCAATAACCGAATAACCGAAAACCCGGCACCAGTTCCCCGTTCCTACCTCAGTTCGCGGTCGAGCGCGGCGATGCGCTCGAGGATGTCGCCGAAGCGTCGTCCGAGCGGCGTCAGCCGGTATTCGACGTGCGGCGGCACTTCGGCAAACACTTCGCGCTCGATCAGCCCGAAGCGCAGCAGCTTGCGCAGGCGTTCGTTCAGCACTTTCGCGGTGAGGCCCGGCACGCCGCGCTGCATCGCGCCCGGCCGCGCGACGCCGCGCGCCACGAGGTCGAGCACGATCAGCGACCACTTGCAGCCGACGATGTCCTCCACCATGCGCGCCACCGGCGGCGGTGCAGTCGCGGATTTTCTTTTCCCGAGCGTAGCCATCAATTTGCACCGAAAGGTGAGCTAGGCACCGCGGGGTGCAGACTTCTGCGCCCGCGCGATCGTGCCTAGATTGTCACGCACCAGGCCGACATGGCCAGCACCAGGGAGACCCTCGATGAACGCACGTCACCTCGCGGCGGGTGCCGCACTCGTCGCCGCGATCGTCACCGGCGTGGCAGTGAGTGCCGGCGATGCCGCGGTTCCCTATCCGGCGGGTTATCGCGCGTGGCAGCACGTGAAGAGCATGGTGATCGAGCCCGGCCACGCGCTCTACGCCGCGTTCGGCGGCATCCACCATCTCTATGCGAACGAAAAGGCGATGGAGGGCTACGCGAGCGGGCACTTTCAGGACGGCGCCGTGATCGTGTTCGACCTGCTGGAGGCCGTGTCCGCCGACCATGCGGTCACGGAAGGCAAGCGCAAGGTCGTCGGCGTGATGCACCGGGATGCGAAGAAATACGCAGAGACCGGCGGCTGGGGCTTCGAGGGCTTCGCCGGCGACAGCACCACCGAGCGCGCCGTCGGTGCCAAGGCGGCGAGTGCCTGCTTCAGCTGCCACGCGCCGCAGAAGGACCACGAGTACGTCTTCAGCCGCTATCGGCCGTAGCGACGCCCCGAAGATCGCCCGCGAGCACCTGCAGTGCGGTGATCGCGGCCACGGCCGCGGTCTCGGTGCGCAGCACCCGCGGGCCGAAGCGCACCGCCCGGAATCCGTGGCGCAGTGCTGCGTCGACCTCGCGTTCCTCGAAGCCGCCTTCCGGGCCGACCAGCAGCGCGACGCCGGCCGACGGCGCGACCGTCGCGAGTGAATCCTCGCCCTGCGGCGAGAGCAGCAGGCGCAGGTCGGCGCTCGCCTCGGCAATCGCCAGCGCCGCCAGGAGATCCATCGGCGCATCGATCGCGGGCAGGCGGTTGCGGCCGCATTGCTCGCAGGCCGCGGCGGCAACGGCCTGCCAATGCGCGAGCCTGCGATCCGCGCGCTCGTCGCCCGCGAATCGCACGACACTGCGCTCCATCGCGACCGGCACGATGCGCGCGACGCCGAGTTCGGTCGCCTTCTGCACGATCCAGTCCATCTTCTCGCCGCGCGCCATGCTCTGCAGCAGCGTGATCGCGAGCGGCGACTCGCGCTCTGCCGCGACATGGTCCCCCGTCTGCGCCACGGCGGCGAGCTTCGCTGCGCGCACGAGCCGCGCCGGATACTCGCCGCCGCGGCCGTCGAACAGCGTCAGCGAATCGCCCGCCCGCAGCCGCAGCACGCGCAGCACATGCTCGCTCGCGCGGCGCGACAGCGCATGTTCACGGTGAGGTGCGAGCGGCTCGTCGCTGTAGACGCGGATCGGGCGCATGCGTCGATTGTGGCATGATCGATCCATGCGGCTCGACATCGACGGCGCGACGGGACTGCTGCAGGGCGTGCGGCAGGTTCTCTCGCCTCACTGCGATGCCCGCCCCGGTGGCGCCGTGCCCGAGCTCGTCGTCGTGCACGGCATCAGCCTGCCGCCGGGCGAGTATGGCGGCCCGTGGATCGATGCACTGTTCACGGGCGGCCTGCCGCCCGGGCGGCACCCGTACTTCGCCTCGATCCAGGGCCTGCGCGTCTCGTCTCACGTGCTCGTCCGCCGCGATGGTTCGCTCACGCAGTTCGTGCCCTTCGGCGAGCGGGCGTGGCACGCGGGCGCGTCCGCGTACTGCGGTCGCGCCGCATGCAACGACTTCTCGATCGGCATCGAGCTCGAAGGCACGGATGACGAGCCGTACGAAGCCGCGCAATACACCGCGCTCGCGGCGCTGATCCGCGCGCTGCTCGCGACCTACCCCACGCTGTCGCGCGAGCGCCTCGTCGGCCACAGCGACATCGCACCCGGTCGCAAGACCGATCCCGGTGCGGCGTTCGACTGGCCGCGCCTGCGGGCCCTCCTGGCATGACCCCGGCATCGGGCGGGGTGCGCGTTCGCCGCGCGTACTGCGATACGTCCGCAGGACAGGTGCATTTCCGTGCGTGCGGTGACGGTGCGCCGCTCGTGCTGCTCCACTGGGCGCCGGCATCGGGGCGGATGTACGAACACCTGCTGCCCGAGTTCGCTGCCCGCGGCTATCGCGCGCTGGCGCCGGACCTCTATGGCTATGGCCGTTCGGACAAGGATGATGCCGGCTGGTCCATCGCCGATTACGCGCGCAATCTCGGCGAAGCGCTGCGCGCCGTCGATGCATGGCCGGCCGCCGTGGTCGGCGGCCACCTGACATCCGCGGTCGCGACCGAGCTCGCCATCGCCGAGCCAGAGGGGCTCACGAAGCTGGTGCTCGACGGCTCGCCTGCGTGGACCGCACCGCAGAAGGCGGCGCTCTTCGCGGGCTTTGCGGGCCTCTCGAGCGCGTACTCGCCGGACGGCAGCCACGAACGCTACGCGTGGGCGATGATCGAGCGGACCCTCGCGCAATGGGACGACCGCTTCCGCGTCACGGCGGCCACCCTGCCGGTCATGTACGCGTATCTGTGCGACTACCTCGAGACCGGGCTCGTCCCCAAAAAGGCCCTGGGCGAGTACGAGATGATCCCGCGGCTGCCGCTCATCGTGCAGCCGGTGCTCGCGCTCACGGCCGAGCGGGAGATCCTGCGGTTCACACACGCCGCAGTCATGGAAAGGATACCGGGTGCGCGCGAGCACGTTTTCCCCGGCACGCACCCGCTGCTCGACCCTGCGCGCGCCGGGGAATACGTCGACGTGATCGATCGTTACCTGCGCACGTGACGCCAGAGCACCTCGCTGCCGGACTCGTGCCGCGCGAGCACGCGCGCGACCACGAACAGCAGGTCCGACAGCCGGTTGAGATAGCGCGGCACCTCGAGCGCGACGTGATCGCCGTCGACGAGAGTCCACACGACCCGTTCGGCGCGGCGACACACTGCACGCGCGAGGTGGCAGGCGGCCGCCGCCGGCCCGCCGCCCGGCAGGATGAACTCCTTCAGCGGCGGCAGGGCGGCATTCAGGCGGTCGAGTTCGTGCTCGAGGGCCGTCGCGTGATCGGCGGTGATCACGCGTGAACCCGGGATGGACAACTCACCACCGAGGTCGAACAGCGTGTGCTGCACCTCGGTGAGGCAATGGCGGATGTCGTCGGGCAGGTTCGGCTGCGCGAGCACGAGGCCGATGGCGCTGTTCGTCTCGTCGACGGTGCCATAGGCCTCGACCCGCGCGTCGTCCTTCGCGACGCGCGTGCCATCGCCGAGGCCCGTGGTGCCGTCGTCTCCCGTGCGGGTGTAGATCTTCGACAGGCGGTTTCCCATCCCGCCTAAGCTACTGGAACGCGAATCTCGTGGCTATCTGCAGGCTGCGGCCCGCGGTGTTGTAGCCGTAGACGAGCGTGTAATCCTCGTCGAAGGCGTTGTCGAGCCGCCCCTGCACCGTCCAGCGTGGCGTGATCGCGTAGCTCGCCGTCACGTTGACGAGCGCATAGCTGCCGAGGCGTACATTCGTCGGAAATGCGACGTCCTCGCGGCTCGCGGAATATGTCACATCGGCGGCGAGCGCGAGGCGCCCCGCATGGCGCTCGACCGCGACGACATAGTGCTCGCGCGCCCGGCGCAGCAGCTGTGCGCGCGTGTCGAGATTCTCGGGGTCCTGCAGTGTCGCTTCGACCCGCGCCTGCCAGATGTCGCCGGTGTAGGCGTAACCGAACTCCACCCCGCGGATGCGGGCCCGCCCGACATTCTCGTTGTGCCCGTTGAACGTGACCGGGTCGAACACGAATTCGACGAGATCGTCGATGTCGTTGCGCCAGGCATTCGCGTAGAGCACGTGGTGTGCGCCGAGTGGCTGGCGGACTCCCAGTTCCACCTGGCGTGACACTTCGGGGGCGAGGTGCGGATTGCCGCCGTAACCGAAGCGGTCGGTGCTGTCGGGCGCGCGGAACGCCCGGCCCGCGGCCAGCGTCACGCGTGTCGCAGCCGGGAACGTAAAGCCGTACTCGGCGTTCCAGGTCACCTCGCTGCCGAAGGTCTCGTGATCGACGAACCCGAGTGCCGCCACGAGGCTGTGGCGTCCCTGGCTGTACCGGTCCTGCACGAAGAACTGGTCGACCTGCGTGCGGGCTGCATAGCGCGTGCCATAGGACAGCGATGCCGTGTCCTCCCGCGTCACGAGCGCGCCGAGCGTGAGTTCGTTCGAGGTGCGAAACCGCAGGTTCGTCTGCAGCTCGAGGCCGTTGCGGGCCGTGCGCAGGAAGTCGTACGGCGGCGTCGCGAGCGCGGCGTTGTCCTGGTTCTGGGCGATGCGGTCCTCGATGCGGGTCAGCGCTGCGCGCACGTCGATGTGCGCGCGCGGCTGCCACAGGGACTCGAGCGCGTAGCTCGCGTTTTCGAAGTCCTGGTCGACGGGCGCTAGGCGCGAGGCAAAGGTCACCGGGTCGAACACCGTCGTCGAATACTCGACATTGCCCGCCGCGCGCCACGCGCGCGCGCGCAGCGACACGGCTTCCGCGGGCGCGTAGTCGGCTGCGGCGTTGAACGTGAGGTTCGTAAAGCCGCGATCGTCCGTGGCCCCCGTGCGTGTCGGAAAGCCGGCGCTCTCGCGCCAGTCGATACCGAAGCCGAGGCCGCCTGCCTCCCCGACGCGCCAGCCCCCGTCGAGACCCGCCGCATGGGTGTCGTAACGGCTGCCGCTCGCGTAGCCCGCGAGGCCCCGCGCCGAGGCCGCACGCGTGATCACGTTCACGACGCCGCCGATCGCATCCGAGCCATACAGCGTCGAGCGCGGCCCCTTGACGACTTCGATGCGCTGCACGGTCTCCGGCGCGATGTTCTGCAGGGCGGGGCTGCCGATCGTGCCGGGGTTCACGCGCACGCCGTCGATCAACACGACCGTGTGATTGCTGTCGGTGCCGCGGGTGAAGAGGGACGTCGGCTGACCGGGGCCGCCCGAGCGCGCGAGCTCGATGCCCGCGTGGGTGCGCAGCAACTCACCGACATCGGCTGCGAGCGAGCGCTCGATCGTCTCGCGATCGATCACGAAATACGGCGCGGTCACTTCATCGAGCGGCACCTGGGTGCGGGTCGCGGTGACGACCGCTTCGTCGAGCGGCACCTGTGCCAGAACCGCGAAGGACAGCGAGGAGAGCGCGCAGACGCGCGCCGCACCGGAGACAGTGAACATGTGATGGACCTTTCCCATGCACGCCCGCATGGTTCGAGTGGAACGATGGACCCGCGGCCAGGCCGGTCTCCGGACTTGCAGGAGAGGCGCCCCGTGGCGCCTCGTCACATCGCCTTCCCGCGCTCCTGCGCAGTGGCGTCCCCGTCGGGGACAGATGCGACTGTTGCCTGCTTACCGTTGCGGCGGCAGTGCCGGAATCGCGCGTCGCGCTTCACCGGCTTCCCGTACACCTTGGCAGCGCACGAAGCTTATCACATACACTGGCGGCATCATGTCCCTCGCCGCCGAACTCGCCGCCGCACTCGAAGCCGCGCGCGCTGCCGCCGCCGTCATCAACGCGCTGTACCGGCGAAATCTCGCCGTGACGGTCAAGGCCGACCGCTCGCCGGTGACGGAAGCCGACGTGCGCTCGGAGGAGGCGATCCGCGGCGTGCTGTCGCGGCACTTCCCGTCACACGGGTTCTATGGCGAGGAGACGGGCCGCAGCGCGATGGATGCCGAGAGCATCTGGCTCGTCGATCCGATCGACGGCACCAAGTCCTTCGTGCGGGATACGCCGTTTTTCTCTACACAGATCGCGCTGCTGCGCGCGGGCGAACTCGTGCTCGGCGTCTCGAGCGCACCGGCCTGCGGCGAACTCGCCTGGGCCTCGCGGGGCGAGGGGGCATACCTCGACGGCGAGCGCATCCGCGTGAGCGCGACCGCCACGCTCGCGCAGGCGATCGTCTCGACCGGCAACCTGAAGACGCTCGCCGCCACGCCGCGGCGCTGGGCGGCCTATGCCGATCTCGTCGGGCGCGTGAGCCGCATCCGCGGCTACGGCGATTTCGTGCACTACCACCTGCTCGCGCGCGGCGCCCTCGACGTGGTGATCGAGTCCGACGTGAACATCCTCGACATCGCGGCCCTCACCGTGATCGTGCGCGAGGCGGGCGGCGTGTTCACCAATCTCGACGGCGGCGAGGTCGGGCTCGAAACCACGTCCGTGCTCGCGGCGAATGCGCCGCTGCACGCGCTCGTCGCGCCGCTGTTCAACCCGTGAGCCGCGCTACGCCGTGACGAAGACGCGGCGGCCTTCGACGCTCGTGGCGACGATGCGCACGAGGTAGAGCGCCGACAGGTTCTCCGGCGTGAGCACCTCGTCCACCGGGCCCGCGAGCCAGCGGCCGTCGCCGTGCAGCAGCACGGCGCGGTCCGCGTAGCGCGCGGCGAGCGACGGGTCGTGCAGCGTCGCGACGACCGCGTGCCCGCCGTGCGCCTGCTCGCGAAACAGGTCGAGCACCGCGAGCTGGTGGTGCGGGTCGAGGTGATTGGTCGGCTCGTCGAGGAGATACACCGACGGCTGCTGCGCGAGCAGTGTCGCCATCGCGACGCGTCGCTGCTCGCCACCCGACAGCGTCGCGGTGCGGCGCGCGGCGAACTCGCCGAGACCGAGACGCGTGAGCATCGAGCGCGCGAGCCGACGGTCCGCCTCGCGTTCCCACTGCCACGGCGCGAGGTGCGGGTGGCGCCCGACGAGCACGGTGTCGAGCGCGGTCTCGGAATGACCGGACTCGAGGTCCTGGAGCAGGAGCCCGATGTGCCGGGCAATGGCGCGGCGGGGCAGGCCGTCGAGGGGCCGGCCTTCGAGGGTGATCATGCCTTCCGCGGGGCGATCGAGGCCGGCGAGTGCCTGCAGCGTGAGGCTCTTGCCCGCGCCATTGCGGCCGAGCAGCGCCACGCATTCCCCGGCGCGGATCTCGAGGTCGAGCGCGCGCACGAGCACCCGCTCGCCGGCGCGTATGCCGAGTCCGCGCGCCGCGAGGATCGGCCGGCTCATCGCTCGACCCAGGCGATTTCGCGGGCGGTCGCCGGTCCCACGACGACATCGTCCAGCGAGTCCGGCATCGCGGCTTCCCGGGCGCCCACGGCCCGACGTCCGGCCATGATTTCGGCGAGCGGCTGCGGATGGCGGGGTTGCCGGTCGGGTTCTGCGTAGCCTTCCGGGAAGCGTGGCAGCAGCGTTGCGGCGTCGTACTTGTCGGTCGCGCCGAGGGTATGCAGCAGCTCGTGTGCGATCACGACGGCATTCATGCCTTCGTGGCCGCGATCGGCATAGGCATGCACGACGCCGATGAGCCCCTTGGCGAGGCCGAGCGAATGCGGCAACACGTCCTGCCGCGCCGGCGCGTGGTAGATGACGAAGATGCGCACATGGGGCGGCGCGCCGCCCGCTTCGGCGGCGGCCCGCCACGCGTACCAGCGCATCGCGAGGCTCCATGCGGCCGTGCGCAGCCAGTCCGCGTCGGGCGCGAGCGCCGGCGGCATGCGGGCGACGCGCGCATGGAGCTCGATGTGCACGGGCTCTGCGGGCACCGCATAGCCCGCGCCCTCGCGCGCGAAAAAGGTTTCGATTGCCGTGAAAGGCGTCGGTGCGAGTCGCGTGATGTAGTCCGCCGTGACGGCATCGTCATCGCCCGCGACCGGGTAGAGGCCCACCCAGAGCGGTTCCCGCCATTCGCGGCTCGCCGCGCGGTCGAGCCACGCGGTCGCCGCCACGACGAACAGCACGAGGCCGAGCAGCGTGATCCGCAGGATGCGCCACACGCGCCGGGGCCGTCAGGGTTGCAGCCGCGTCGCGTGCCAGGGCCCGGCCGCGAACGCGCCGGCTGCGGGGACGAGCCGGCGCTCCCAGCGCGCACGATCGTGGATGCGCGATTCGCCCTCGACCCACAGTTCCACGGCGCTCGCCCACAGGTGATAGCCGCCCCAATGGGGCGGCCGCGGAATCACGAGCGGTGGCACGGGCTCGGGATCGTCCTCCGGTCCCGGGACGGGCGCGTGAAACCGTGTCGCGGTGGCGGCGAGCGCGTCGAGCAGTACCGCCCGCGAGGCAACCGGCTCGCTCTGCTCGCTCGCCCAGGCACCGATACGGCGCTGCCATGGCCGCGAGGCAAAGTACGTGTCGCTCTCGGCGGCGGGCGCGGCGACCACCATGCCCTCGATGCGCACCTGGCGATGCAGATGGTCCCAGTGCATCACGAGCGCAGCGCGCGGGTTCGCCGCGAGCGCGCGGCCCTTGCGCGAATGGTAGTTCGTGTAGAAGCAGACGTAGCCGGGCGCGACCACGATCTCCTTGCACAGCACGACCCGGGCTGAGGGCTCGTCCTGCGCGCCCACGGTGGCGAGCACCATCGCGTTCGGGTTCGGTTGCGCGGCGAGCCGTGTCGCCTCGGCCAGCCAGTCGGCGGCGAGCGCCAGCGGTTCCGGGGGCAGGGGATCCGGCAGGAATTCGGTTCGAATCATCGGGTCGCCATGGTACCGCACGGTTCAGCAAGGGTTCATTGACGCGCAGGCAGACTCACAGCCGTGATCGGATGCCCAACACGGGGCATCCCGGAGGAGACCGCCATGATTCGCACGGCCCTGATTGCCCTGGCCCTTGCCACGACGGGTACCGCCGCCCTCGCCCATGACCATGACCGCGGCTGGGACGGCGACCGCAGTGGCAGGCACTACCGCAAGCACGATCGCGACGATCACCGCTACCGGGACCACTACCGCTACCGGGACGACTACCGGTATCGGGGCAGCTACCGCTATCGCGATGGCCGCTACTACGCGCCGCCGCGCGTGTACTACCCGCCGCCGCGGGTCTATTACCCGAGGCCGCGCGTGTACTACCCGCCGCCGCGCTACTACCCGGCGCCCATGTATGGCTACGGCGGCCAGCCGTCGCTCGGCATCCAGCTCTATATCCCGCTGAAGTGACAGCGGGCTGACCTGACGGCATCACGCGACATCCGGTCGCGGCGTGGGGATCCCCGCATCCCCACGCTTGCCGCCGGGCGGATGCGCCCGGTACAAAGGGGGCCGGCATTGCCGCAGAAGGCCCCGCATGACCCTCGATGAACTGCGCCAGCACCTGAACGATCTCGACGCCCGCCTGCTCGACCTCGTCGCCGACCGGCAGCGCACGAGCCGCGAGATCGCGCGCGTCAAGCGTGCCACCGGCCATGCGACGCGCGACTACGAGCGCGAGCGCGAAGTGATCATGGGGGCGCGGGCGCAGGCGGCGTCGCTCGGCGTGCCGGAAGATCTCGCGGAAACGCTGATGCGACTGCTGATCCGCTCGTCGCTCACCACCCAGGAACACGCCAGTGTCGTCGCCCACGGTGCCGGCACCGGCCAGCGCGCGCTCGTGATCGGCGGCGCCGGCAAGATGGGCCGCTGGTTTGCCGGCTTTCTGCAGTCGCAGGGCTATGCGGTCGAGATCGGGGACAGTTCCACCGCGACGCTCGCCGGCACGCCGCTCGAGCGCGTGCCTCGGGTCGACTGGCACGCGAGCGAGCTGACGCACGACTTCATCGTGGTCGCGACGCCGCTTGGCGCGACGGATGCGGTGCTGCGCGAGCTCGCGATGCGCCGGCCGCGCGGCATCGTATTCGACCTCGGGTCGCTCAAGTCGCCGCTGCGCGGCGCATTGATGGCGCTTCGGTCGCACGGCGTGAAGGTGACCTCGGTGCACCCGATGTTCGGTCCCGATACCGAGCTCTTGTCCGGGCGGCATGTGATCTTCGTCGACCTCGGCGTGCCGGAGGCACTCGAGCGCGCCCGCGAACTGTTCGCGCCGACGATGGTCGAGCGCGTGGTGATGAGCCTCGACGACCACGACCGCCTGATCGCCTACGTGCTCGGCCTGTCGCACGCGCTGAACATCGCCTTCTACAACGCGCTCGCCGACAGCGGCGAGGCGGCACCGCGCCTCGCGAAACTCTCGAGCACGACCTTCGACGCGCAGCTCGACGTCGCGAGCAAGGTGGCGCAGGAAAGCCCCGACCTGTATTTCGAGATCCAGGCGCTGAACGACTACGGCGCCGAATCGCTCGAGGCGCTCGCGAAGGCCGTCGAGCGCCTGCGCGCTGCGGTGCTCGCACAGGATCGCGGCGCTTTCACGGCGCTGATGCTGCGCGGCAAGGATTACTTCGAGGATCGCCGCAGCGTCACGGAGCGGCGCGCCTGATCGCAGGCGCCGGACGCCGATGGAGCCGCGCCGACCACCCCGCCGCATGGCACCCCCGCCGCCGCCCGACGCGCCGGAGGGCGAGAACCGCCTGCTGCGCGCGCGGCTCGTGGAACTCGCGGCCGCAGCCGCACGCAACGAGGCGCTCCTCGCCAAGACGCAGGAGCGCGAACTCGACCTGCTGCGGGCGGGATCGCTCGCCGAGCTGCTCGACCGGATGATCGACGGGCTGCGGGAGGCCTACCAGCTCGACGGCGTCACGCTGCTGCTCCACGACCCGCAGCACGAGGTGCGCCATCTCGCGACCGGCGAGCACGTCGGCCACGAGCACCTCGCGCACGTGCGGCACGAGGACCGCATCGATGCGGTGGCGCTCGCCCTCGGCGGGCTCGCCAGGCCCTGGCTCGGCAGCCGCCTGCCCGCGGAGGCCGTGCGTGCGCTGCGCTCGAATGCCGTCGGCGGCAGCTACGCGTTCCTGCCGCTGCCGCGCGGCGATCGCCGGCTCGGCATCCTCGTGTTCGAGAGCCGCGACCCGGCGCGCTTCACCGCCGACCTCGCGAGCGACTTCCTCGCGCACCTCGGTGTCGTGGCGGCCATCTGCCTCGAGAACGCAATCAATCGCGCCCGCCTCCTTCGCACCGGCGTCACGGACTTCCTCACCGGCTTTCACAACCGGCGCTATCTCAACGCGCGCCTGCGCGAGGAGCTGGCGCGCGCACAACGGACCGCGGGCGCCGTCGGGCTGCTGATGATCGACGTCGACCATTTCAAGCGCATCAACGACAGCCACGGGCATCTCGCGGGAGACACGGTGCTGAAGGAGATCGCACGGCGCATCGCCTCGCAGATCCGCTCGAGCGACACCGGCGCGCGCTTCGGCGGCGACGAGTTCGCGGTGCTGCTCGGCGGCGGGCGTGCGGGCGACCTCGAACGCCTCGCGGGTCGTCTCACCGCTGCGATGGGTGCGAGCCCGGTGCCGACGGGCGGCGAGGGTGGCGAGCGCGTGACGCTGTCGATCGGCGGGGCGCTCGCGGAGCCGGCGCCCGACGAACGCGACTATCGTGCGCTCGCCGAGCGGCTGATGGCCGAAGCCGATGCCGCGCTCTATCGCGCGAAGAGCGCGGGCCGCGACCGGTTCGTCATTGCCGAGCGCGTGGTGCGCTGACCGCCGAGCGCAGCAGCACGAGAAACAGCGGCGCGCCGATCAGGGCGAGGATCGCGCCGACCGGCAATTGCCGGGGTGCGGCGATCGTGCGCGCAGCGTAGTCCGCCAGCGTCACGAAGCCGCCGCCGGCGAGCGCGGCCGCCGGTGCGACGATCCGGTGATCGCCGGTGCGAAAGGCGAGGCGCACCGCGTGCGGCGTGACGAGGCCGACGAAACCGATGGTGCCGGCCGTGACGACCGCCGTCGAAGTGAGCGCCGCCGACACGAGGAAAATGGCCCAGCGCGCAAGACCGAGGTCGAGCCCGACCGCCTGCGCCCGCCGCTCTCCCGCCGCGAGCACATTCAGCGGGCGCGCAAAGGCGAGCGCGAGCGCGAGCGCCGCGAGGGCGGCGAGCGTGCTCGTCCACGGATCCTGCGCCCAGCCGAGATCGCCCGCGAGCCAGAACACCATGCCGCGCAGCTGGCCGCTGTCGGCGAGCGCGAGCAGTACGGCGACACCGGCGCCGCAGGCACTCGCGAGGACGACCCCGCTCAGGAGCAGCCGCGTCATGCCGCCGCCGCGACCGATCACCGCGACGAGTGCGATGGTCGCGATGGCGCCGGCGAAGGCGCCGCTGCGAGTTGCGACTGCACCCGCGCCGGCCATCAGCGCCGCGAGTGCCCCGACCGCGGCGCCGCCCGATACGCCGAGCACGTACGGGTCGGCGAGCGGGTTGCGAAACAGCGCCTGGAGCAGCACGCCCGCGAGTGCGAGCACGCTGCCGACACCCACCGCCGCGAGCGTGCGCGGCAGGCGCACGTCGAGCACGATGCTGCGCGCGGTCTCGTCGCCGCCGCCGCCGAGTGCGGCGAGCGCATCCGCTGGCCCGAGGCCCGAACTGCCGTAAAGCAGCGACACCGCCGCCGCCGCGAGCACGAGTGCGACGAGGAGCAGGAACCGAACGAGCGTTGCGGCGGACGTCACGGGCAGCAAGCCTAACAGCCTCGCGCCTTGTCCCGCGTGCGTCCCGCAGGTTAAAAAGCCCGCATGACCGACGTGATCGACGCGGACGGCTACCGGGCGAATGTCGGCATCGTGCTGATGCGCGGCGACGGCCGGGTTTTCCTCGGGCGGCGCGTCGGAGGGCGAGGCTGGCAGTTCCCGCAGGGCGGCGTGCGCGAGGGCGAGGATCCGCACGCGGCGCTGCTGCGCGAACTGCGCGAGGAGATCGGCCTCGGGCCGGAAGATGTCGCGATTGCCGGCAGTACCGCGCGCTGGCTGCGCTACCGGCTGCCCTCGAAGTTCGTGCGGCGCAATCAGCATCCCGTGTGCATCGGCCAGAAGCAGCGCTGGTTCCTGCTGCGGCTCGCGCACGAGGGCGTGCAGTTCCACCTCGACACGACCGCCGAGCCGGAGTTCGACAAGTGGCGCTGGGCCGACTACTGGGAACCCGTGCGCGAGGTGATCCACTTCAAGCGGCGCGTGTACCGGTGCGCGCTGCACGAGCTCGGCGCCGTCGCGTTTCCCGGCGGGCTGCCGGCCTATCCCGACTGGTGGGAGGGTGAAGCGCAGTGAGCGAGCCGGTACCGAAACTCGTCGTGCGCACCTATGTGCCATGGCGCGGGCGCTGGCTCGTCGTCGTGCTCGCGCTCCTCGGCGTGTTCGCGTTCTATGTGACCTACGAGTACGGCCGCTTCGACGGCGGCTATGACCGCCTCATGACCTCGCAGCGCGCCGCTGAATACCGCGTCAGCCTCGATCGACTCGAGAAGGCCAACCGCGACATGCGCGTGAAGCTCGCGGAATACGAGTCGACCGCGGTCGGCCAGGGCCGCGAGCGCGCGGAGGTCGCGAAGACGATCGGCGAGCTGCAGGCGCAGGTCGCGCAGCAGGCGCAGGAAATCGCGTTCTACAAGGGTATCGTCGAGCAGGGCGGCAATGCCCCGGAAGTGAAGATCCAGCAGCTGCGCGTCGCGGCGGGGGCGTCACCGCGGCAATTTCGCCTGAGTCTCACGCTGGTGCAGTCCGTGCGGTCGGATCGCGCGGTCGACGGTACCGTGAAGATCCGGATCGAAGGCGAGCGCGACGGCGGGCCGCTGACGCTGGATCTCGCCGCCGTGACCGCCGACAAGCGCGGCGAACTGCCGTTCTCGTTCCGGTATTTCGAGAACATCGATCCCGAGATCACACTTCCGGAAGGTTTCAGTCCCGCGCGCGTGCAGGTCGAGGTACGCTCGGCGAGGAAAGGGGTGAGTCCCATCACCCAGACCCTGCTGTGGAGCGTGGAATAGGTGTTCGGCAAGGACAAGGCGCTCAAACTGCGCGTCGATACACTGATCGGTGCGGGATCGCGCATCGACGGCGATCTCGTCTTCGAGGGTGGATTGCACCTCGATGGCCGCGTGACCGGCAATGTCCGCGGCGAGGGCGGCTCATCCGCGACGCTGTCGGTCAGCGAGCAGGGCCATATCGAAGGTTCGGTCGTGGCGCAGAACGTGGTGCTGAACGGCACGGTGAACGGCGATATCAATGCTGCGGCGCGGGTGGTTCTCGGACCCCGTGCGCGGGTCGAGGGCAGTGTCCACTACGGCCAGATCGAAATGGCGCTCGGTGCCGAAATACGCGGCCGCCTGGTCCCCCTGGGGGGCGGCGGGAGTCCGCAGGTCGTCGAGGACGCCGTGGCGGCGACCGGCCGCTACCGGGTCACGGAGGCGGCCGGATGAGCGTCCTGCGGGGGTGGCCGGCCCCCCACCCCGGCTTTTGACCCGGGGTCTGGCAACGCATAAACTATTGTTAAGTCAGTAGTTTCAAGATTCCATGAGCACCGAGGCCGCACCACTCGTTTTCACCGACGCCGCCGCCCGCAAGGTCAGCGACCTGATTCGCGGCGAGGGCAACCCGAACCTCATGCTGCGCGTGTTCGTGCAGGGCGGGGGCTGCTCGGGGCTGTCCTACGGCTTCGAGTTCGACGAGGCGGTCCAGGACGGCGATACCTGCGTCGAGAACCAGGGGGTCAAGCTGCTCGTCGACCCGATGAGCGTGCAGTACCTGGCCGGCGCGGAAATCGATTACCGCGAGAATCTCGACGGCGCGCAGTTCGTGATCCGCAATCCGAAGGCGACGACCACCTGCGGCTGCGGTTCTTCTTTCTCCGCCTGAACCGCTCGTGGCGCGGGCCGCCGCCAGCCGACCCGTCCCGGAAGTCCTCGCGGCGGTCGACCTCGGATCGAATTCCTTCCATCTCGTCGTCGCGCGCTACACGCACGGCCAGCTGACGATCATCGACCGCCTGCGCGAAGTCGTGCGCCTCGGTGCGGGTGTCGACGAGAGCGGGCGGCTCGACCGGGACATCGCCGCGCGTGCGCTCGGTTGCCTCGAGCGCTTCGGCCAGCGCCTGCGCGACATGCATGCGCGCGACGTGCGCGTCGTCGGCACCAACGCGCTGCGCCGTGCGCGGCGCAAGCAGGCATTCCTCGAGCGCGCCCGCGAGGCGCTCGGTCACCCGATCGAGATCATTTCCGGCATCGAGGAGGCGCGCCTGATTTACGGCGGTGTGGCGCAGACCTCGCCGGCCGATCCGGGCCGGCGCCTCGTGTTCGACATCGGCGGCGGCAGCACGGAGCTGATCGTCGGCGAGGGGCTGCAGCCCATCGAACTCGCGAGCCTGGAGGTCGGCTGCGTCAACATGAGCGAACGCTGGTTTCCGGGCGGACGGCTGTCGCCGAAGCGCATGAAGCGCGCGCGTCTCGCGGTACAGCTCGAGCTCGAACCGGTGCGCTCGCGCTTTCGTCGGCTCGGCTGGCAGCAGGTCCTCGGCAGCGCGGGCAGCGTGCGCGCGGTCGGCGAATGTGTCCGGGAGCTCGATCCGTCCGCCACGACGATCACCGCCGAAGGCGTGGAGGCCGTGCTCGCGGCAATGGCGAAGGTCGGCCATGTCGAGGACATCGGCCTCGACGCCATCGACGAGGACCGGCGCGACGTGTTCGCCGGCGGTGTGGCGATCCTCGCCGAGATATTCGACGCGCTCGCGCTCGACGAGATGCGCGTCGCGGACGGCGCCCTGCGCGAGGGGCTGCTGTACGACATGGTCGGGCGCCTGACGAACGAGGACGCGCGCGAGCGCACCGTGCGCGCGATGCAGCAGCGCTACCACGTCGATGTCGCGCAGGCGGCACGTGTCGAGGCGACCGCGGTCGAGTTTCTCGGTCAGGTCGAGACCGACTGGCAGCTCGATGAGCCGCTCGCGGAGCCGATCCTGCGCTGGGGCGCGCGCCTGCACGAGATCGGGCTCGATGTCGCCCACAGCGGCTATCAGCGCCATGGTGCGTACCTGCTCGAGAATGCCGACATGTTCGGTTTTCCGCGCGACGAGCAGTGGCTCCTCGCCCGTCTCGTCGGCGCACACCGGCGCCGCCCGGCCACGGAAGGGCTCGAGCGTCTCGTGCCGCCGTGGGACCGGCGCGCGATTGCGCTGATCGTGCTGCTTCGGCTCGCGGTGCTGCTGCACCGGGGACGCAGCGACGCGGCGCTGCCGTCGATCACGCTCGAGGCGAGGGGTCGGACGTTGACCGTGCGCTTTCCGGCGCGCTGGCTCGCCGCGCATGCGCTCACGGCGGCCGACCTGCGCAACGAGATCGGCTTGCTTCGCACCATCGGTGTGCGACTGCGCGTCTTCAGCGCGCGCACTCAGCTCGTCGAGTCGGCTCCTGCCGCGTAGCGCGCGAGCAGCGCGAGCTGCGACGACACGGGCGGCGCATCGCCCGGCGAGAGGCGCGTGTAACGGCCGTCGGCGTCGAGCCGCCAGGCCTGGACGTTGTCGGCGAGCGCGAGTTCGAGATGTCGCAGGATGCGTGTCCGGTGCGACGCCTCGCGGATCGGGAACGCCACTTCGACGCGCCGGAAGAAATTGCGCTCCATGAAATCGGCGCTGGTGCAATACACCTCGGGTGCGCCGCCGTTGGCGAAGTACCAGACGCGCGAATGCTCGAGGAAGCGCCCGACGATCGAGCGTACGGTGATCCGGTCGGATATGCCCGGCACGCCGGGCCGCAACGCACACATGCCGCGCACGATCAGGTCGACCTGCACGCCTGCCTGCGAGGCGCGGTACAGCGCCGCGATCGCCTGGCGCTCGACGAGCGCGTTCATCACGAGGATCACGCGTGCCGGGCGCCCGGCACGCGCGTGCGCCGCCTCGCGCTCGAGCTTGCCGATGACCGCTGCCTGCATGCCGAACGGCGACTGCAGCAACTGCGCGAGCTCCGGTGTGCGCGTGAGGCTCGTCAGCTGCAGGAACAGTTCGTGCACGTCATGGCCGATCTCCGGGTCGCAGGTGAAAAGTCCATAGTCGGTGTACGCGCGTGCGGTGCCGGGATGATAGTTGCCGGTGCCGAGGTGGCAGTAGCGGCGGATGCCGTCCGCTTCGCGACGCACCACGAGCATCAGCTTCGCGTGCGTCTTGTAGCCGACCACGCCGTACATCACGTGTGCGCCGGCTTCCTGCAGGCGGTTCGACAGCTCGATGTTCGCCTCCTCGTCGAAGCGCGCGCGCAACTCGATGATCGCGGTGACGTCCTTGCCCGCGAGCGCGGCGGCGACGAGTGCGTTCACGACCGGGGAGTCGGCGCCCGTGCGGTACAGCGTCTGCTTGATTGCCAGCACCTGCGGATCGGCGGCCGCGTGGCGCAGGAAGTCCATCACCGGCGCGAAGCTCTGGTACGGGTGATGCAGCAGGATCGGCTGGTGCCGGATCGCCGCGAAGCAGTCCGTGTGGCCGGCGAGCCCGTGCGGCAGTCCCGGTGTGTACGGCGCGAACTTGAGGTCGGGGCGCTGCACGAGATCGTACAGGGCCGAGAGCCGGTTGAGATTGACCGGGCCCGCGACCCGGTAATGATCGACGGGACCGAGGGCGAACTGCTCGCGCAGGAACTCCGCGTAATCGTCCGGGCAGTCCGCGGCGGTTTCCAGACGCACGGCGGCGCCGTAGCGGCGCTGCGCGAGCTCGCCTTCGAGCGCGTGGCGCAGATCGTCGACCTCTTCGTCGTCGACATAGAGGTCGCTGTTGCGCGTCACGCGGAATTGCCAGCAGCCGGGCACGCGCATGCCGGCGAACAGCTGCGGCACGAACTCCTGCACGATCGCCGAGAGCAGCACGAAGTCGCGCGCCCCGCCACCGTGCGGCAGCGGCACGACGCGCGGCAGCGATCGCGGCGCCTGCACGATCGCGAGTTCGCAATCGCGACCGAAGGCGTCCTCGCCCTCGAGGCGCACGAGGAAATTGAGGCTCTTGTTCTGGATGCGCGGAAAGGGCCGCGCCGGATCGAGCCCGAGCGGCGACAGCACGGGTTCGACCTCCTGCCGGAAATAACGCGCGAGCCACGCACGCGTCGCCGCGTCCCAGTCGCCCTGCGGCACGAGTCTCACGCCCGACGCGACGAGCGCGGGCAGGATCACTGCATCGAGGCAGGCGTACTGTCGCGCGATGAGTGCGGCCGCGGCCGCGTGGATCGCGACGAGCTGTTCCGCAATCGGACGCTCGCCCGGTCCCGCCTGTGTCGAGCCGTGTTCCGCGAGCTGCTTCAGGCCCGCGACGCGGATCTCGAAGAATTCGTCGAGGTTGCTCGACGAGATGCACAGGAAGCGCAGTCGCTCGAGCAGCGGCACTGCCGTGTCGTGGGCGAGGGCGAGCACGCGCTCGTTGAACGCGAGCAGCGAGAGTTCACGGTTGATGTAGAGTGCCGGCGCCTCGAGGTCGGGGGCGTCCACGGCGCAGGCTGCGCTAGCGCGCGGCGAGCGCCGGTGCGTCGGTGGGGGTCGCGGCGCGATCGAGGCCGGCGAGCAGCGGCGCGGTCTGCGCGCGAAAGTCGGCGAGCAGCGCGTCGGGCAGCGGAGCGGCGTTCGCCAGCTTCACCTTCTGCGGATCCTTGTATACGCCGTGTACGCGGTACTCGTAGTGCAGGTGCGGCCCCGTCGCGAGGCCCGACTGGCCGACGTAGCCGATCACCTGTCCCTGCGTGACGCGCTCGCCCGCCCGCAGGCCCTTCGCGAAGCGCGACATGTGTCCGTAAACGGTCATCACGCCGTTCGCGTGCGTCAGCTCGACGACATTGCCGTAGCCGCCCTTGATGCCACGGAATCGCACGCGACCGTCGCCGGCGGCACGCACCGGCGTGCCCGTCGGCGCTGCGTAGTCCACGCCGCGATGCGCGCGGATCGTGTTCAGCACCGGGTGGCGGCGGCTCGGGTTGAATCGCGACGAGACACGCGTGAACTCGAGCGGCGCGCGCAGGAATGCCTTGCGCAGGCTCCGGCCGTCGGGCGTGAAGTAGCGCGCGTTGCCCTCCGGATCGACGTAGCGCACCGCGCGATACTCGTGGCCCTGGTTGACAAACT
>WBZO01001599.1_pt1 | contig 34162 bp, 22 predicted proteins | sample 5204261 | NCBI WGS metagenome assembly WBZO01 (sample SAMN12412400, study PRJNA552823) | activated sludge metagenome | isolation source: activated sludge from anammox sidestream of wastewater treatment plant... | place: USA: North Carolina | collected 2017-09
CTCCCTCCGGACGGGCGCGCCGGGACGGCGCGACGCCGCCTCATAGGAGCGAACGGCGTGCCAGATCCACGGGAGTGCGGTTCAGGCCAGAATCCTGCAACCGTGGAAATCCTCAACGGGCAAGATCTTGGCTACCCCCTCCGCGCTTTCGCCCCCATCCGCCGCCACACGCGGCCGGAAGTCGTGCTCCGTCAAGCCCTTCACCCCACCGGCCAAGATCTTGGCCGCCGATTCGGCGAAACCAGCCAAGATCCTGGCCGATGTCAGAGGCCAGGGGGCCGACAGGCGCCTTGTCGCCTGTGAACCATGTCTTCCCGTCGTCGGTCTCGTCTCGAGGGGCTCCACGCGGCCGTTGCGGGGCCGGTGGCTGTGCAAGAATGTGCAGGCGAAGTCGGCACGGGCCGACCCGAGCGGCCTCCGACGTGGGGAACGCGAGGCAGCCGATCCCGATTTTCCGGGGTCGGCTGCGGTCTGCCTCGGTTCGGTCTGGCCTGAGGGGCTGGTGTCCGGCCCCGGAGATTCACATCATGACGCTCAGTCGATTCGGCATCATCGGCGGCATCACGGCGCTGGCGGCCTTCGCAGGACAGGGCCACGCGCCACTGCACGCGGCGGCGGGCGACGTCCTGCCCCTCCACGCCACGGAGGCGACGCTCGCCAACGGACTGCGCGTAATCGTCGTGCCCACCGGCTTCCCCAACATCGTGTCGCTGCACGTCCCGGTGCAGACCGGGTCGCGCAATGAAGTGGAGCCGGGCAAGTCGGGCTTCGCCCACTTCTTCGAGCACCTGATGTTCCGCGGCACGCCCGACTTCCCGCCCCGCCGCGCCGAGGCGATCAAGGTGAAGGCCGGCGCGCGCGACAACGCGAGCACGGGTGACGACTTCACGCGCTACTTCGCGACGTTCGCGAAGGACGACCTCGACATCATGCTGCAGCTCTATGCCGACATGTTCCGCAACCTGCAGTACGACGAGGCGGCGTTCAAGACGGAGGCGGGCGCCATTCTCGGCGAGTACAACAAGAACGTCGCCAACCCCTACGAGAAGCTCCTCGAGGTGCAGCGCGAGCGCGCCTTCACCACCCACACCTACCGGCACACGACCATGGGCTTCCTGCGCGACATCGAGGACATGCCCAACCAGTACGAGTACTCGAAGGTGTTCTTCGATCGCTGGTACCGGCCGCAGTTCACCACGGTGATCGTGGCGGGTGACGTCACCCCACAGGCCGTGCTGCCGCTCGTGGAGAAGTACTGGGGAGGGTGGAAGAAGACGACGCCCGCGCCGAAGGTGGAGATTCCGCAGGAGCCGCCACCCTCCGGCCCGCTCTACGTGCACGTGCCGTGGAGCACGCCGACGCTGCCGATCGTCACCGTCGCCTTCCGCGCGCCGGCGTTCTCCGACACGGAGAAGGACTACGCGGCGATGGAGATGGTGGCGAACCTCTACTTCGGGCCGACCTCCGAACTCCACAAGCGGCTGGTCGTCGACGAGCAGAAGGTGGATCAGCTGTTCGCCGACAACCCCGGCAACGTCGACCCGGCGATCTTCACCGTGTTCGCGAGGCTGAAGAAGGCCGAGGACGCGGTCTACGTCCGTGACCGGTTGCTGGAGGCGGCAGCCCTGGCGCGCTCGGGCGTGCGGCCGGCGCGAGCGCCGGAGAAGCCGCGCGCCCTGTCGCAGGCACAGCTCGACGAGGCGAAGTCGTTTGCCCGCTACAGCTTCATGCGCACGCTGGACAGCACCGACCGGATCGCCGCCGTGGTGGCGCAGTACGCGCCCTACGCGCGCTCCTACCAGACGGTGAACAACCTGTTCCGCGTGCTCGAGTCGCTGACGCCCGCCGACATCCAGGCAGCAGCGCGGAAGTACTTCACCGACGCCGGGCTGGTGGTGACGACCCTCTCGCAGGGGCCGCTGCCCGAGGGCATCGCGACGGCGCCGGCGCTGGCGTCGATGGAGGTGACCCCCGCGGCCGGCGCGCCGGCCGCCCCGGCGCCGGCTCTGCCGGCACTGCCACCGCCCGCCGCCGGCGTCGATGCCGCCGCACTGCCCATGCTTCTGCAGCGGTCAGAGCTGCCGCAGCTCGCGCTCAAGATCCAGTTCCGCGCGGGGTCGGCGCTCGACCCGAAGGGCAAGGAGGGGCTGGCCGCGCTCTCGGCGGCGATGATCGCCGACGCGGGGTCGCGCTCCCTCGGCATCGATCGCGCGCGCGAGCTGCTCTATCCCGTGGCCGGATCCTTCGCGGCCCAGGTCGATCGCGAGGTGACCACGTTCAACGGAAGCATCCACCGCGACAACTGGAAGCGGTTCCTGGGCGTGGCGCTCGATCAACTGCTGAACCCGGGATTCCGCCCCGACGACTTCACCCGCGTGAAGGCCTCGTTGCTGAACGAACTGGTGCAGGATCTGCGCTCGGACAACGAGGAGGAGCTCGGCAAGGAGCGGCTGCAGGCCGACATCTTCGCCGGCACGCCGTACGGCCACCCGACGCTCGGGACCGTGGCGGGACTGGAGTCGATCACGATTGACGACGTGAAGCAGTTCGTGGCGGCGCACTACGCGCGCGCGCTGCTGCGCGTGGGCGTCAACGGCGACGCGCCGCAGGAGATGCTCTCGGCGCTGCGCGCCGCGCTCACGAACCTGCCCGCCGGCCACGCGCCGGCCGAGCCGGCGGTGACGGGCCGCATGCCGCAGGGCATCGAGGTGGAGATCGTCGAGAAGGACACGCGCAGCACCGCGATCTCCTTCGGGCACCCGATTGCCGTCACCCGTTCGCATCCCGACTTCGCCGCGCTTTCGGTGGCGCGCGCCTGGCTCGGCGAGCACCGCGCGCAGAGCGGACAGCTCTTCCAGCGCATCCGCGAGGTGCGCGGGTTCAACTACGGCGACTACGCCTACATCGAGGCGTTCCCGCGCGGCATGTTCCAGTTCTTCCCCGACCCGAACCTGCCGCGCCGCGCGCAGATCTTCGAGGTGTGGATCCGGCCCGTGATGCCGCAGCACGCCCACATGGCCCTGCGCATCGCGCTGCACGAGGTGCAGTCGCTCATCGACCACGGGCTGTCGCAGGAGGCCTTCGAGGCGACGCGCGACTACCTGATGAAGAACGTCTACGTGATGACCGCGCGCCAGGCACAGCAGCTCGGCTACGCGCTCGACTCCGAGTGGTACGGCATCGGCGACTTCGCCACCACCATGCGCGAGCGGCTCGCCAGGCTCACGCGCGAGCAGGTCAACGCGGCGATCAGGCGGCACCTGTCGGCCACGAACGTGTCGGTGGTGATCATCACCAGGGACGCAACGGGGCTGCGCGACGCGCTGGTCGCCGACGCGCCGTCGCCGGTCACCTACGACGGCGAGAAACCGCAGGCGCTGCTTGACGAGGACAGGGTCATCGGCGCGATGAAGCTGCACATCGCTGCCGGCAAGGTGCGGATCACCCCGGTGGCCGACGTCTTCGCGCGCTGAGCCCCGTCCGGCCCGCGGAGATCCGCTCCCGGGCGATTCCCCGCGAACGGCCGGACGCCCGCCGGCGCGCGGGCCCGGGCGGGCCCGGGCGGCGCACGGGCGTCAGTAGTCCACGCGGTACACGCGCACGCTCTCCGGCGGCACCACGGTCTGGAGGGCGAAGATGCCGCCGGAGGAGGCGATCGCGGCGTCCGTGATCAGCTCGCGGATGGCGCGCGCGTCCCGCGCGAGCGGCTGCCGCAGCGTGACGGAGGCCTCGCGGCCGCCGTGGTTGAAGAGCAACAGGAACTCGCCTGCGTCCGCGATCATGCGCCGCAATTCGACGAACGACGAGGTGGTGAGTGCGGGACGCGCGATGCCCGCCCAGTCGATGAGCGCGTCGGCGAGCGGATGCATCGGCTGCGGCTCGAGCTGGTTGGCCTCCCCGGCGAAGGTGCCGAGGATGAGGGCGGCGCCCTCGCCGTGTGCCCGCTCGATGGCGGCCGCCTCCCCATCGTCGTAGCGTGCGAGCACGCGCGGGTCGCCCGCGCCCTCGACCGGCGCGAACCGCTCGGCGAAGACGGCACCGGCAAACGTCCGATCTCCCCACGTGATGCGCGGCTGCTTCTCGGGGCGCAGCTCCGTTTCGCGCACGCCGAGCATCCGGTGCCAGCCGAAGCCCGGCAGTACCGGCTGCGCGTGCCCTCGTTCGTCCTGCCAGCCCGGCCGCGCCTCGGTGAGCAGGTGCCCGCCCTCGCGCACGTACTGCTCGAGCGCGCCGGCCATCTCCTCGGTGAGCAGCAGCGGCGCCGGCAGGATCACGAGCCTGAAGCGCCGCAACCCGGCGGCGGTGATCTCGCGCGCGCTGGGGAACTCCACGGCCACGTTGCGCTCGAAGAACATGCGGTGATAGCCCGCGAGGCCCCGGTGCACGTTGCGGCGGTCGCCGTACGCCTGCTCCCCGCCCAGCAGCGGCACCAGCGGGTTGAAGACGATCGCCACCTGCGCCGGCTCGGGACGCGCGGCCAGCAGCCGGCCGGCGTTGGCATGAAGGATTGCGGCGGTGCGCCCGGCGGCGCGGCTGCGCTCGGTGAGCGTGCCGTCGAGCTCGATCAGCCCGTAGCCGCCGGCTTCGTAGCCCGTGCTCATCGGGTAGAAGGCGTAGTAGCTGACCGCGCGCGCGCCGCGCGCGATCAGCCCCCACGTGTAGAGCGGAAGATCCCGCGCCGTGATGGCGTTGCCGCTGATGATGCCGTGCACGCCGAAGCCGGACTGCAGCTCGCCGACGTAGAAGCCGCGGTCGCCGGTGACGCTGCGGACCGCGTCCATCACGAGCGCGCGCCGCTCGAGCGGCCAGTCGCGATCCGGCGAGGTGAGCTTCGGGTAGAAGCTCGTGCCGAAGTAGTCGACCGCGTCCTTCATCAGGTAGTCGTCGGAGGCATCCATCGCGTCGGCCAGCGTCCGGAACACCGGTGACGGGTTCGGGGCATGGCTCGTCACCAGGTGCGTCGCGTCCACGCTCTTCACCGCGGCGGCGCGGCCGGCGAGGTCGGCGGCGATCTTCTCGCCGATGTACACCCGCCAGTCGGCGAAGTCGGTGTAGGTGAGGATGGTGCCGAAGCGCGGCGGCTCCACCTGATCCCACGAGGCGAAGGTGCGGTACCAGCGGCGGTTGAGCGACGCGAGGTCGCCCTGGTGCCGCTCCTGCAGCCACGTCCCGAAGCGCGCCTGGCTGTGCCGGCAGTAGCAGAACTGCGCGTTCGGCAGGTAGGCCGGCTGCGCCCAGTTCATCACCGCCGGCTCGCTCCAGACGTCGTAGGCGTGGAAGGCGGGGCTGGCCGAGGCGACGCGCGCCACCGCGCGGAAGAAGCCGTGGACGGCCTCACGCACGCCGGGGTGGTCGACGCAGAATCCCGGCGCGGCCTGCGACTCGATGGCGGCGCCGCCCTGGGCGGTGAACCGGCCGTCGGGATAGGCGCGGCCCACCCAGTCGGGCGCCGAGTCGACATAGACCTGCACGATCACCCGCAGGCCTGCCTCGCCGGCCAGCCGCAGCATCAACTCGAGGTTCTCGAGGTGGTACTCGCCGCGGCGCGGCTCCCCCGCGCTCCACTCCACCCAGGTGCGGACGGTGTTGAAGCCGAGGTCGCGGATCTTCTTCAGGTCCTCGCGCCACTCGCGCTCCGAGTCGGCCGTCAGCGGCGCGATCATCGGCGCGCGCGCCCGGCCGCCGCTGTACCACACCGCCACCGGCAGGAAGGGATCCGGCGCCGGATCGCCCTGGCCCGCCGGCGGAACCCCGGGCTGGCTCGCCGCCGGCAGCAGGCACAGGCAGGCAAGCGCCAGCGTGACGATGCATCGACCAGTCACCGGCAGCCCTCCAGCATGTCGTCCACGCGAGCGAACGTGTACCCGCGCCGGGCGATCTCGTCCAGCAGCGCGCCGAGGCGATCGGCGAGCTTGTCGCGCCGGCCGGGCCCCGCGCCGGCGTGCATCAGCAGCACCCACCCGTTGAGGCCGTCCGCGTCGCTCTGCTCACGATCCAGGATGCTGGCGACGATCGCCTCCGACGCGACGAAGTTGGCATCGGCCTCGCCCGTGTAGTCGGCGGCGGCGCGCGTGCCGGGCGTGAGGGTGAACACGCGCACGCCCATCGCGGCGCTCCAGCCGGCCACCTCGCGGTTGTACCACTCGTACGCAGGCACCCAGTAGCGCACGGCCTCGCGCCGGACGCCGAACCGCTCGAGCTCGCGGAGGTTGTCCTCGAGATCGCGGCGAAACGCCGCCTCGGTCACGAGCGTGCGATCCCGCTGCTGCCAGTCGGCGTAGAGCAGGTGCCGGTCCGAGTGCGGGCCGACGCGGTGCCCGCCGGCCACCATCCGCCGGACCAGCGGGGCGAACCCGGCCGTGCGCAGGAAGTTGCCGGTGAGGTAGAACGCAGCCGGCGCGCGGCGGGCGGCCAGCGTGTCGAGAATGCTGTCGGCGCTCTCGGCGAAGGTGTCACCGGTGAAGACCAGCGCCAGCCGCTTCACGTTCCGCGGCCCGCGCGTGAGGCCCCCGTGGCTCTCGTCGCAGCCGGCGGCGCCGGCGACGGCCGGGATGAGCAGGACGCTTACCAGCAGGATCGTTCCAACGATGCGGCTTCCCTTCATGCGCCCCCCATCCAGGCCCGTGTGCCGGGCCCGTTCCGGTTGCGGCGATCCACCGTGGTCCGCGCGCCAGGATCCCCGTGCCCCGGAGGCCGTTCCGGCCTACTTCCGCCGGCTCATCGCCAGCCCGAACACGCCCAGGGCGATGAAGATGAGCGCGTTGACCAGCACGCGGTACTGCGTCGGCTCGGTCGAGAACGCCACGCGGACGAACCCCGCGCCGAGCAGCAGCACGAGCGCGTAGACGCCGCGCATCACCGCGCGCGCGCGCTGGCGCGTGGCGGGCGTGTCCTCGCCGAAGGCGCGCGCGAACCAGATCAACCCGAGCGCCGCGATCACGTCGAGCACGGCGAACAGGCCCCAGAACCGCAGCGCGGTCGCCGCGGCGCCCGAGGTGGCAATCGCCGGCTTCATCATCCGGGCGTAGAGAAACGCGCCGAAGCTCGACCCCAGCAGCGACCCGATCACGCCGTAGAGGAACGCGTAGCCCATGTAGACGGCCTTGCGGTCGGCGGGGGCCACCAGCCCGACGAAGCTGTAGTACTTCGGATGCGCCGTCATCTCGCCAATCGAGAAGATGGCGATGCCGGCGATGAACACCCACGGGTTCTGCGACACGGCGAGCAGGGTGAAGCCGATCGCGCCGACGGCCATGCCGGTGACCATCGTCGGCAGCGGCGGCCACTTCTTCACGATGCGGCTCACCACCACCTGCAGCAGGATGATGGTGCCCGCGTTGATCACGGTGACGTGCTCGGCATCGAACTCGAAGCGCCAGTCGAGGCCCAGCGCCGCGAGCCACGACGTGACCGCCGCGCTCACCGGGGCGTTGTCGACGAAGTCGCGCAGGTACCACAGCACCGACCCGAAATTCTGGAAGTACAGGATCCAGAATCCCGAGTAGACGACGATCATGAGCATGAAGCGGCTGTCGGCGAGCACCTCGGCCGCCCCCGAGAGCACCTCGGCCAGCGTCTTGGTGCTGGCGGGCCGGGGCGGGTCGCGGTACGCGAAGATCGCCGGCAGCAGCATGAGGCCCGTGTAGGCCGAGGAGGCGGCGAACACGTACTGCCACGAGAACCCCTTCAGCACGCTCACCACCAGCGGCGCGAGGAACGCGCCGAGGTTGATCATCCAGTAGTAGATGCCGAAGCCGAAGGCCGAGTTCGTCTCGTCGGTCGTGCGCGCGATGGTTCCCGAGATGATGGGCTTGAACAGGCCGGATCCGACGCCCATCACGAGCAGCGCCAGGAACACCATCGCGTACGTGGAACTGTAGCCGGCGGCGAAATAGCCGGCCGTCATCAGCGAGAACGCCACCATCAGCATCCGCCGGTAACCGTAGCGGTCGGCGAGCGCGCCCCCGAGGATCGGGATCACGTAGGTGGCCGCGTAGACGATGCTCTGGAGGAAGCCGACGCTGTCCTCGGAGAACCCGAGTCCGCCCTCGGGGATCGAGCGCGTCAGGTAGACGGCCAGCACGGAGTTCATGCCGTAGTAGGCCGCACGCTCGAACAGTTCCATCACGTTGGCCACCCAGAAGGTGGCCGGGAATCCGCTGCGGACGGGCGTGCGCTCGGTCATGGTGTGTGGTCTCGGGCCGGGCCCGTGGCCCGGCAAGTGCCGGCCAGGCCACGACCGCAGGGCGCCAGTGTGGCAGTTCGCGCCGGTCGGCTTCAAGCCACGCGGGTCCGGCAGCGGCCCGGCGCGGGCCCGCCGCCGGTCGGGCACCAGCCGGAGACTGTTGAACCCGGCGCAATGGACCGATACCTCCCATTGTCGAGTCCGTGATGCGGCGGGAGGCCGGATGCCGGGGTTCGCCGACAACCTTCAGCGAATGTGCCGTGCCGCCGGCGTGTCCCTGGGCGAGGCGGGCCGCCGGCTCGGCGCCATGCCCGGCGAGGTGGACGCCTGGGCGGCGCCGTCGGCGCGCCTGCCGGAGCTGCACGTGCTCGTGAGGCTCGCCGACGTCCTCCACTGCCGCATCGACGACCTGCTGGCCGGTGAGGACGCCGACTACGATCACCCGCAGCGCCGCCACGCGGCGCTCATCGCGGCCCGGATGGGACGGGTGCGCACGCTGCTCTGGCAGGTGCGCTTCGCACGCCAGCGCCAGGCGCTGGATGCCGACCTCGAGGCCCGGCTCGACGAAGCCGCCCTGCTGTCGACGGTCGACCAGTGCCGCGCGTGGATCGTGTCGGAAGACCACGACGTGGCCGAGGCGACGCTGATCGAGGCCGCGCTCGACGCGCACCTGGCGCGCGTGCAGGAGGTCATCGACCGCGTCACGTCGTCAGCGGCCGCGGGCGGGCCACGCGCACCGGCGCCGCCCCAGACGGCGGCGGCCCCGCCCCCGACGCGGGAGCCCGCCCCCACCGGGCTCCGGGAACTGGCGCTGGCCGCATCCTCGCATGAGCCTGGCCATCGCTCGCGCCTCTGGTCGCACGACTACGCCGATCAGGCGCACGAGTGCGTCCTGATCACCCGCACCTCCGGCGTCGCGGTCGAGATGCGCATCGACGAGCGGGTGATGGAATCCCGCGAGTGCGCCACGCTGGACGAGGCGTTCGAGCAGTCGGTCGAGTGGAAGCGCACCTACCTCGCTCCCGCCATCCTCACGCTGCCGGACCTGCCACGGTGATCGCCGGCCGGCGGGATGCGCGCGCCGGGAGAATCGGCGCGGCGCGGGTGCCTGTCTTCCCCAGCCCCTGGCGTGCTAGAGTCCTGCCGAGGGCTCCAGATGAACGTGATTCGATCCGTCCGCATCGTCCTCGTTGCGCTCGCCGCGCTCGGTGCGGCGGTGTTGCCGGCGCTCGCGTTCGAGGGCCTGGTCGTGGACGATCGCACCGGCCAGCCCATCGCCCACGCCGAGGTGGCGATCACCGGCCGTCCCGGCAGCATCTACACCGATTCGGACGGCCGCTTCGTCTGGAAGCCCACGCCGCCGCCGCCCTTCGAAATCCTGGTGGTGCTGCCGGGCGAGCGCTACACGAAGCCGGTCCTCATCGAGCGGCTGCCCGACGCCGGCCCGCTCGAGGTGCGGGTGTCGATGCTGGTCGAAGAACTGGTCACCGTCATGGCCGGCGCGGCCCCTGACATCGAGGCCACGCCCGGCGCCGCGACCACGCTGCTGTCGGGCCGCGAGGTGCAGACGCGGATGCCAGCCAACCTGACGCAGGTGCTGGAGAACGTGGCGGGCGTCGCGCAGGTGTCGGAGGGACAGGCCGCCGTGCCCGCGATCCGGGGGCTGGCGCGGGGACGCACCGTCATCCTGCTCGACGGCGCGCGCGTCTCGACCGAGCGGCGCGTGGGGCCCAGCGCCACCTTCCTCGATCCCTTCGTGCTCGACGGCGTGGAGGTCGCGCGTGGACCGGGGTCGGTCGCCTACGGGTCGGATGCCTTCGGCGGCGTGATCCTCGCCCGCACCCGCCGCGTGGCGCCGGGCTCCCCGTTGGAGGTCCGCGCCTCGACCACGCTCGGCGTCGGGCTGCCGGAACAACGGGCGGCGCTGGCCATCTCGGGCAGCCTCGGACGCCGCACCAGCGTGCTGGCCGAAGCGCATTACCGGAACTTCGACGACTACGACAGCCCGCGCGGCGAGGTGTTCAACTCGAGCGCACGCGACAAGGGCTTCCTCTTCCGCACGACGCACCAGCTGCCGAACGGGGAGCTCTCGGTGTCGTGGCAGAGCGACTTCGGCGGCGACATCGATCGGCCCCGCACGAATTCGCGGACCGTCCGCTTCTTCTACCCGACCGAGGACTCGCACCGCTTCACGGTGAACTACGGCGCCACCAACGTGGGCGGGTTCGCGCGCGTGGACCTCACCGGCCTGCTGGGCGCCTATCACGTGGTGACCGATCAGGCCCGGTTCGCGACGGCCACGCGCGGGCGTTCGCTCGAACGGGCCGACGTGGACGCTCGCGACTTCCAGGTGCGCGCCTCCGCCGAGCGGCTGTTCGGGCAGGCGCGCCTGACGGTCGGCAGCGACGTGTCGGGACGCTTCGGCCTTCGTGCCCTCGACATCACCGAGCAGTACTCCACGGCGGGCGCGCTCACCTCGCGCGCCGAGAACGTGTCGGTCGACCGGGCCCGCCGCGCCGACGCCGGCGTGTTCGCCACGATCGAGGTGGCGCCGGTGTCCACGCTGATCCTGGCCGGCGGCGTGCGCGGCGATCGCGTCTCCACGCGCAATCGCGGCGGCTACTTCGGCGACGCGTCCACGTCCAACGGCTCGGCTTCGGGCTTCGCCTCGGCCACGCTGGATCTGTCGCACGGCTTCAGCCTCACGGGGCAGGTGGCGCGCGGGTTCCGCGATCCGGTGCTGTCGGACCGCTACTACCGGGGGCCGACCGGCCGCGGGTTCATCACCGGCAACCCGGACCTCGATCCCGAGACGAGCCTGCAGTTCGATGGCGGCCTTCGCTACACGTCGGCGAAGCTCCGGCTCGGGGCTTACGTGTTCCACTACCGGATCGACGATCTCGTGGAGCGGTACGAGACCACCACCGACTTCTTCTTCTTCCGCAACCGCGGGCGCGCGCGCATCCGCGGCGTCGAGGTGGAGGCGCAGGCCCAGCTCGCGCCGGCCACCTCGCTCGAAATCGCCGGGCACATCCAGCGCGGCACCGCGCTGGACAACGGCGCCGCGCTCGACGACATCGCACCCGATACGCTCACGCTGCTGCTGCGACACCAGTTCTCGTCGCGGCTGTCGGCGCACGTCCGCGGCGCCTTCTTCGCGACCGACGATCGCCCGGGCCCGACCGAGCAGGCGCGCCCCGCCTACGCGGTGGCCGATGCGGTGGTGACGTTCCGGTTCAACGATCAGCTCGAACTCCGCGGCAGCGCGCGAAACCTGCTGGATGCGGCCTACCTGGTGAGCCCCGACTCGAGGGCTGTCTACGCGCCCGGCCGATCGGCATCGCTGACGGTGGCCACGCGCTTCTGAGCGCGTCGCGTTGGAAGGGGCCGCGGCTGCACGCCAGCCGCGGCCCGAGGCCGGGCGCCTCGCCGGCAGGCTGCGCACGCGTGCAGACGGCAGACTGGTGCGGCCGAGAGCGGGGTGTCAGGGCGTCCCGCCGGCTGCCTCGCCGCCAGCGGCGGCAAGATCCCGTTCGAGCGCCACCATGCGCGGAAACCACGTGCCGCGCGACATCAGGGCATCGTAGGTCCCGCGCTCGACCACACGCCCCGTGTGGAGCACGACGATTTCCCGCGCCCGCTCGAGGCCCGTCGTCCTGTGCGTGATCAGCAGCACCGCTCGGACGGCGGTCAGCGCATCGATCTCGCGCAGGATCTCCCGCTCGGCCGCGGCGTCGAGGCTCGCGGTGGCCTCGTCGATCACGAGCACCGGCGCCGGCTTCAGGATGGCGCGCGCCAGCGCCAGCCGCTGGCGCTCACCGCCCGACAGCCGCGCGCCCTGCTCGCCCACCCAGGTGCGATCGCCGTCGGGCAGCCGCGCAATGAGTTCTTCCAGCCCGGCCGCACGCACGGCCGCCTGCACGGCCGCCTCCGTCGCATCGGGCCAGGCCATCCGCAGGTTGTCGGCGAGCGTGCCGGTGAACAGGTGAACGTCCTGCGCCATCAGCGCGACGTGCCGGCGCCAGGCGTCGGCGTCGCCGGCCAGGATGTCGTAGCCATCGGCCAGCACGCTTCCCGCCGGCGGATCCCAGAACCGCATCAGGAGATGGGCGATCGTCGACTTGCCCGATCCGCTGGGCCCGACGACGGCCGTGAATCCGCCGGTGGACACCTCGAAGGACACGTCGTGGAGGACGGGGTGCCGCTCTCCGGGATAGGCGAAGGTGAGCCCACGCACCTCCACGCGACGCACCACCGGCCTGGCGACGTCGGCGGCCGCGACGGCCGCCGGCACGCCGTGCCACGGGAGAGCGCCGGCGTCGGGCGTCGCGTCGATCGAGAAGACGCGCGCCGCCGCGGCGCGCGCCGCGGCCATCCCCTGGGCGGCGGCCGGCAGCGCCGCCACGGCCTCGAAGGCCGCCAGCGTGAGCAGCGCGACGACGGCGAGGTTCACCCCTGAGACGTGCTGCGCGCGCACCGCAGGGATGGCAGACGCGAGCACGGCGAGGACGCCGAGATCGGCCAGCAGCGTGACCGTCATCCCTCCAGAGGCCGACGCCCGGGCGGCCTGCACCTGCGCGCTGGCGAGCGCCTCGCCCACGATGTGCGTGTCGCGCCCGTGGTCGCCGGCGCGGCCGAACGCGAGCAGATCGGCCAGGCCCTGCACGTGGTCGACGATCCGCGCGCTCAGGCTGGCCCGGCACGCGACCAGCGCCTCGCCCGGCACGCGGCCCAGCCGCCAGCCGAGCCACGGTGCGAAGGTCGCGGCCAGCACGAGCGCGGCCGTGGCCGCCAGGGCAATCGACGCACCGAAGGCCGCCAGCGTGGCCGCCACCGCTGTCACCACCACGAGCGCCGCGCACGCCGGCGCCACCACGCGCAGGAACGCGTGCTCCAGGGTGTCGACGTCGGCCACGAGGCGCGCGAGCAGGTCGCCGCTGCGGGCCTGGGGCAGCCGGCCTGGCAGCCACGGCACCAGGCCGCGATAGATCCGGACGCGCAGCAGGGCGAGCAGCCGGAACGTGGTGTCGTGCGACACCACGCGCTCGAGATACCGGAAGATGCCGCGCGAGATGCCGAAGAAGCGAACGCCGACGACGGCGACCTGCAGAACGGCGATCGACGGGTGCAGCGCGGCGGTCGAGATGAGCCACGCCGAGGTGGCCATGAGGGCGACGCCTGCCGCCACGGTCACCGCCAGCAGGACGATCGACAGCAGCACGCGCGCCCGCTGACCGTCGAGCACCAGCAGGAGCTGGCCCACGGGCGTCATGGGATCGCCGCCTCCGGCGCGCCGGCCGCGCCTCCGTGCGTCAAGCTGCCAGACAGGACGGCGGCGGGCGTTCCCTCCGCCACCACGCGGCCATCGGCCAGCGCCACCACGCGGTCGGCCCGGCGCAGCATGCTGAGGCGGTGGGCGATCAGCAGCACGGTGCGTCCCGCGCGCAGGCGGTCGATCGCGGCCGAGATCTCCGGCTCGGTCCAGGGGTCGAGCTGCGACGTGGGCTCGTCGAGGACGACGAGCGGCGCGTCGGCGAGCCACGCGCGCGCGAGGGCCAGCCGTTGCGCCTGCCCGCCGGACAGCCGGGCGCCGCGCTCGCCGATCGCGCTGTCGAGCCCGCGCGGCAGCGCCTCCACGAACCCCCGGGCCGCCGCATGCTCCAGCGCCCGCCACAACTGATCGTCGGTGGCATCGGGCCTGGCCAGGCACAGGTTGTCGCGCACGGTGCCGAAGAACAGGTGCGGCCGCTGGGGCACCCAGGCCACGTGCCGCCGCCAGTCGGCCGGCGCGATGGCCGCAAGCGGCCGCCGGCCGACGCGCACGGAACCCGACGAGGGCTCGATGAAGCGGAGCAGCACGTTGGCGCAGGTGGTCTTGCCGCTGCCGCTGGGCCCGGCCAGCGCGACGGTGGTCCCGGGACGCAGCGTGAAGCTGACGCCGCGCAGGGCCGGCGGGCGGTCGGCGTCGTAGGTGACGCTCACCTCGTCGAAGGTCACCGGCAGCGGCGCGTCGCGGCCGGCCAGCACGGCCGGCGCCCGCTGGCCCGCATCGGTCCTGGCGTGGCCGCCGCCGGCGATGATCGCGGAGGCGCGCGCCAGCGCCTCGCGCCCCGCCATGCCGGCGTGGTAGGCGGCGCCGAGCGCGCGCAGCGGCCGGTAGAACTCCGGCGCGAGCACGAGGACGAAGAGCGCCTCCTGGAGCGCCAGGCGCGCGTAGAGCAGCCGCAACCCCACCTCGACGGCCACGATGGCCGTGCTGATGGTGGCAAGCGTCTCCAGCACGAGGGAGGAGACGAAGGCGAGCTTCAGCACCTCCATCGTGATGAGGCGGAACCGCTCGGCTCGCGTCGCGAGGGTCAGGGCCTCGTCTCCGGCGCGGCCGAAGGCCTTGAGCGTGGGCAGGCCCTGCACGGCGTCGAGCAGACGGGCGCTCATGCGCGAGAGCGTCACCCACTGCCGCCGCGTGCGCTCCCGCGCGGCGGATCCGATGAGGAACATGAACAGCGGGATGAATGGAACGGTCAGCGCCAGCACGAGCGCCGACAACGGGTCGGTCCACAGGACCGCGGCGAGCACGAGCAGCGGCGCAGCCGCCGCGAGACGCACCTGTGGCAGGTACTGCGCCACGTAGGCGTCGAGCGCGTCGAGGCCGCTGGCCAGCGTGCCCGCGATTTCGCCGGTGCGCTCCCGCGCGAGGCCAATCGGCCCGGCCGCGGCCAGCGCCGCCAGCGCCTCGTCCCGCAAGGCGAGCTTGGCGCGCGCCGCCGCCCGCTGCGCCAGCACGTCGGCCTGCCATCCGAAGACGGCACGGCCCGCCGCGAGCACGGCCAGCGTCACCAGCGGGCCAGTCACCCCGGCCACGTCCGCCCCCTGGATGAACCCGCGGGTGACGACGACCGCCAGACACCAGGCCTGTCCGATCACCGTCGCGGTCGACGCGACGCCGGCGGCAATCGCCAGGGCGAGATCGCGGCGCGCCTCGCGGGCGACTCCCTGGAACACGCGATGCCATGCGTTCGCCACGTCGCTGTTGTAGCACGGCGCCAGTTCCACCGGGCGCCGACGGCGCCCGTTTCAGCTTGCCGAAGTGGAAGCGGCGCGATTATCCTCCGAGGCGTTGAACCGGTCTTCACCATCTCCAGGAAGGGAGTGCGTCCGTGAATCCGATCGACCACGCCACCTCACGCAGGTCCGCCGTCAAGTCGCTGTTTGCCTCGGTCGCCGGCGCGGCGGCGGCCATCTTCGGCACCAGCCGCGCCCCTTCGTCGGAGGCCGCCGAGACCGTGAGGCTCGCCGATGAGGCCCAGGCCAGTGACGCGCCGGCGCCGCTGTTCTCCTCCGCCGTGGTGCACGGCGGCCTCGTGTTCATCGCCGGCAAGGGTGAGCACGGCCCGGGCGACATCGTGGTGCACACCAAGTCGGTGCTCGATCAGCTCGAGGCGGAGCTCAAGAAGGCCGGATCGTCGATGGAGAAGGTCCTGAAGGTGAACGTCTACCTGCACGACATCCGGGACTTCGAAGGGATGAACCAGGCGTATCGCGGGCGGTTCGGCGCCAAGCCGCCGGTGCGCACGACGATTGCGGCCTACGGCGGCATCCCCGGCCAGTCGCTGGTGGAGATCGACTGCATCGCCGCCCTCTGAGCGGACCGTCCGCCACCGCCGGCGCGCGGGCTCAGGCTCCGCGGCCGGCGCCCGGCGGACGATAGCCGCGGCGGGCGGCCTTCCAGGAGGCCACGCCGTATTCGCCCATGCTCACCGAGCCCGACATGGTGTCGCCGCTCACCGTGCCGGTGAACGTGAAGTTGAGTCTGACGCCCTGCTCCGTGCAGGAGCTCCGCACCAGCAGATCCTCGCCGTGCAGCGTGCCGGCGAGGTCGCGGCTCGCGAAGCTGCCGTAGTGCGTTCCGATCAGCGCGTTCCCCTTCTGCTCGATCGCGAAGGTGTGCACGGCGGCGCCAGCGGAGAAGCGCAGGTCGACGTCCCACTGGCCGCTGATGTCGGCGACCGGCGCGCCGGCGCGCACGCGGGGACGCGGCGGCGCCGACAGCACCGCGCGCAGGCGATCGGCGACGATGCGCTCCTCACCGGCCTGCAACTGGTAGGGCACGACCGTGACGTCGGGCGCGGTGTTCGGTGGAAACGGCAGGAACGAACCGGCGCCGCTGACCGCCACGCGCGGGTCGCCATCCCACAACAGCGTCTCGACCTCGTCGCCGGTGAGGGGGATCACCGCCGTGTCCCATTCGACCCTGAGGCTCGGGGTGTGGTTCGAGCGGCCCCGCGGCGGATCGATGCGCGTGCGCACGCCGGGAACGTCCGCGATCCGGCCGGCGATGTGCTCGAGCCACGCGGTCCACGTCCGCTGTTCGGCGCCGTGATCGCGGGTGAACCAGGCCTCCACCGCCGCGAGCATGCCCATGATCTCCTCGCGACCCACCTTGAAGCCGCGGCCGAAGCCATGGTGGGGTGCGCTGTTGATCCAGGCGGCCTGCACCAGATCCCTGCGGCCGAGCAGCAGGCCGGCGCACTGCGGACCGCGCAGGCACTTGCCCCCGCTGTAAACCACCAGGTCGGCGCCCTGCGCGAGGTACGGATTCGGCACCTCGAGCTCGTCAGCGGCGGCATCCACCAGGACGGGCACGCGATGCGGCGCGGCGAGCGACGCGATCTCGCGCAGCGAGAGCGGCCCCTGCTCCGACCGGTTGCCGGCGAGCACCATCACCAGCGCGGTCCGCGGCCCCAGGGCCGCCTCGAGATCGGCACGGCTGTCCACCTCGATCACCCTGAGGCCGACGGCCTTCACCGCATGGTCGTAGGCCGTGCGCGAATATCGCGGCACGATGGCCTCGTCTCGCAGCCCGCGCAGGTCGGGCAACTGGACCATCCGGTCGGGATCGCCGCCGGTGATGCAGCCGGCGGCCGCCACGGTGAGCGCGGCGGAGGCGCCCGAGGTGACGATCCCCGACGGCGTGCCGGTCAGTTCGGCGAGGCGCGCGCCCACGCGCTCCATCAGTTCGTCGATCTGGACGTAGTCGCGGGTGGCCGCGTCCATCGCCGCCTTCACCTCGGGCAGCACCCGGCTCGCGCCGACGATGGTGACCGTGCCCCGGGCGTTGATGAGCGGCCGCACGCCGAGCGTCCGGTAGGAGCTGCCGGAGCGCGACTGGCCGATGACTCGCGCGGCGAAGCCCGGCCATGGCACCAGCCAGCCGGCCGCCAGCGCCCCTGCTCCCTTCAGCAGCCTGCGGCGCGACGCGTCGCCGCGCAGCCCCGTCACCATCCTCGTCAGGTAGCCCATGGGCGGATCCTCGCCACGTGGACGCCAGGCCGCGGCCGGCCCCGGACCGGGCGGGCGGCGGCCGGGCGCCACGCGGCGCACGTCGAGCGGTCCTACGCCTTCTTCTGGAGCACCTCGCGCAGGCGGTTGGCGACGACCTGCGCCTCGCCCGGCCGCATCATCCAGACGCCGATGATGAACTCGCGCCCCGGGATGATGCGAATCGAGGGCGTGCCATCGCGCAGCGCGTCGACGGCCTTCTCCGGCGTGATGCCCACCTTGTCGGCGTCCCAGGTGACGCGCACGTGCGGCACGTGGTTGGCCACCTCGGGCACGTACACCTCGGCCTGCACGCCGGGCACCGACGTCGCGGCCCGGCGGATCACCTCGGCCCGCTCGTCGTAGTCCCTGCGCGCGGCGTCGTGATCCTGCTTCAGGAACTGCTCGACGGCGACGAGCATCCCGAGCAGTTCCTCCTTGTTCACCTTCATGCCGCGGCCGATGGCGTTGCCGTTGGGCCAGGCGTTCATGCGGGCGGCCTTGATGAGATCCCTTCGGCCGAGCAGCAGGCCGGCGCTCTGCGGCCCCCTGATGCCCTTGCCGCCGGAGAAAGTGACCAGGTCGAACCCCATCTTCGTGTACTTCCAGAAGTTCTCGACCGGCGGCACGTCGGCGGCCGCGTCGTTGAAGGTGGGGACCTTGTACTTCTTGCCGAGCCGGGCGAACTCGACGTCCGGAATCTGCCCTTCCTTGTTGTTGTTGTTGTAGAAGAGCATCAGCGCGGTGTGCCAGGTGACGGCGCGCTCGAGATCCTCGACCGACTCCACCTCGATGAACCGGACACCGCAGTTGCGCAGCGCGCGCTCGTAGCCGAAGCGATGCGCCTTCTGGATGATCACCTCGCTCTTCATGTTCGTGAGCTGCGGCAGGCTGTCGACCTTCTGCCGGTCGGTGCCCGTGAGCACGCCAGCCGTGCCCAGCGTCAACGCCGAAGCGGCGCCGGCCGTGACCATCGCGGCCTCGCACTGCAGCAGGCTCGCGATCCGCTCGCCCACCTTGTCCTGCAGGTCGTCGAGCATCACGAACTGCCCCGAGGCGTAATTGATCGCCTCCATCACCTCGGGCAGCATCAGCGACGCGGTCATCACCGTATAGGTGCCCGCCGCGTTGATGAAGGGACGCACGCCGAGTTCGGCGAAGAAGTCACGTCCGGCCGATCCCGCCGGCGGTGCTCCCGCCGCCGGGGCGACGCCGGGACCGACCAGTCCTCCCAGGACCGGCAACGCGGACAGACTCTCGAGGAAACGCCTCCGGCTGAACATCATGCCTCCTAGCGGCCGCCTGCGTGCGGCCTGCCTGCGGGAAGGAACCTCGCACCGCAGGCCGACCCGGGACCCGCGATCTCGCGAGAAGCCGAACTGCGGAACGGAAGTGGCCGCCGGCCGTCGGCGACAGGCCGGTCGCGCCTACTTTACCGCCACCGCCGACAGAAGGATACGCCGGCCTTCGGCGGCGTGGATCTGCACGGTGGTACGGGCGGGCGGATCCTGTCCGAACGTCTCGCGGAACACGCGATCCATGGCCGCGAAATCAGCGAGATCCGCGAGGTAGACGTTCACGTGCAGGACATTGGCCCACGCCAGGCCGGCGCGCTGCACGGTGTCGCGCAGCTTCGCGAAGGCGGCGCGCGCCTGCGCCTCGACGCCCTCTCCGGCCTCGGCGGCGTCTTCGGCGCGCGTGTAGAGCAGATCGCCGGCGACCAGGCCTCGCAGGGCCGGATCCTCGCCCGCGCGGATGGGTGTCCGCACGACCGACGGGCGCGCCGCGACGAAGGTGACCTCGGTCTTGATCGCGCCGGGCAACCGCGGCAGCACGAGCGTCGCGCGCGGTGGGCGTGGCGGCGCGAACCTCGCCGCGTAGTCCGGCTCGGATTCGGCCGCGAAGTCCGCCGCCGTGAAATAGGTGATGCCCGACACGACATCGGCCGGGCGCAACCCGGCGGCCGCCAGCGTGGTCGCGACGTTGGCGAGCGCCTGCGCCATCTGCTCGCGCAACGGATCGGGCAGCCGCCGGCCCTCGGGAAACTGGCCGCCCATGCCGGACAGGTAGAGCGTGTCACCGGCCCAGACGCCGGCCGAATAGGGGCCGAGCGGTGTCGGCAGCGCGCCCGCCGCGGGCTGCACCACTGAGATGGCCGACAGGTCGTCGTGCGCGATGCAGCCGATCTCCACCGCGGCGCCCAGCGGCAGGCCCACCGCCTCGACCGTGGTGCGCGCCGGCACGCGTCCCTGGAAGAACGTCGCGTACGCCTGGTTCATCCCGACGTAGTCGTCCATGCTGGCCAGGTAGACATGGCACTTGACCAGGTGACGGTAGTCCAGGCCGGCCGCCTTCAGGATCGCGCCGACGTTCTCCATCGCCTGGCGTGTCTGCGCCTCGATGCCCGGCAGCAGGCTGCCGCTGCCGGGATCGCGCCCGAGCTGTCCTGACAGGAACAGACGATGGCCGGCCTGCACGCCTGGAGAATACGAACCGGCGACCGGTGCGCCCGGCGGCGCCACCACGCGCCGGCCGGCGGCCGGCGCTCCGGCGCCGATGGCCGGCGCGACGGCCACGAGGCAGAAGAGGACGAAGCCGTGCGAAAACAGGAATCGAGTGGATCGTGACATCTGCGAACCGCCGTTGGCGCTCCCGGCCCGCGTGGCCGGGACATGAATGGCGTGTTCCTCAGCGCCTGTCGCTGAGGAACACCCGCCCGCCGACCCGCAGGGCCGGCACCACGAACTCGGTATCACCCTCCCGGTGGCGCAACGGCAGCAGCGCGGGCGCCGATTCCGGTGACTCATAGTACCCGTAGGCGAACGTGCCCCTGACCCGCACCTGGACCGGCTGCTCCACGTGCGCGTAGTTGAGCGCCGTCACCAGGACCGTGCCGTCGCCCGGATCCTCGTACGGCGCGATCAGGACGGTGATGCCGTTCCACACGTCGACGATCCGCCGCCCGGGGCCGAGCATCTCGCGTACGTCCTTGGCGAACTCGTCCGGGTTGAGGATCGGCTCGCGCAGCGTCACCACGCGCCCGTCGCCGAGCCGATCGATCACGTGGCGCTCGTCCTCGAGCACCCGCGTCGCGCCGTCCCATCGCGGCTGCCTGGCCGGCTCGTTCAGCACGAGGGTGCCGCCGCCGCTCACGAAGGCCGCCAGCGGCGCGAGGGCCGATGCCTCGAGCGGATCCAGCGCGACGACCATCGCGAAGGCCTTCAGGCGGTCGCCGCGCACGGCGCTGGCTGGCAGCAGTTCGAAGGGCAGGTTGTGGCGGGTCAGGAGCCTGAGCACCTCGATGGATTCCGCGGGGCTGGCGGTGATGACGCCGATGTTGCTGATCCGCCGGTACTGACGCGGGAGATCCCAGCCGTAGAACTCGAGGTACCGGCGCATCTCCTGCCACCGGGCGCGCGCGGCCGGCTTGCCGTGGATCAGGTCCCTCTGGAAGCCCTCGTGCAGCGGCAGCACGAGATCGGCGCCGAAGCTGCCGGCTTCGGCGATGGCCACGAGGTAGTCTTCGGTGGCGGGCCCCTGGTCCTCGTCAGCCAGCGTGATGGGCTCCCAGGCGTAGGCCAGCACGGGCGGCGCCCCACCGGCGGATTCCGCGGCGCGCGCAAACACCGCGTTGCTCTCGACCCAGGGCTGGGCGGTCCGGCTCGTCACCTGCAGGACGTTGTTCTGCATCGAGACCCAGTTCAACCGGACGTGAGGCCAGAGTCCGCGGTCCTCCACGTGCAGGACGCGCGCCCCCGGCGCGCGCAGGCGCCCGCGCAACTCGGCCAGTTGCTGCGCGGTCGCGTCGCCGCGCACCACGAACCCGATCACCGCCTCGGGAAGCGCGGCCGGCGGCGGCAACGACGCCGCGTCGACGTCGAGCAGCACCCGGAAGGCCTTGCCGATGGCCTGCTCGACGACAGCCGGCTTGGAGGCGGGCACGACCAGCGTCATGATCCCCAGGCTCTCGCGCGCAGGCACCTGGTCGAGATCCCAGCGCACGAGGACCTCGGCGCGGGCCGTCGCGGCGGCCCACGTGAGCACCAGGACGAGAGGCAACACGCGGCGGTCAATCGACATGTTCGTCTACCGGAGATCGGCCAGCCTGAGCCGGGAGGGATGAAACGAGTCGAGCAGGTCGCCCGCCGGGGACATCCACAGGGCGGCCGCCCGCGGGAAGCGCTCGAGCAGCGCCTTGCCTTCCTCACGCGGGAGCATCAGCAGCGTCGTCGACAGCGCGTCGGCGTCGGTGGCGCTCGGCGTCACGACGCTCACCGTCATGTCGCTGTCGAGCGGCGCCTCCCGGCCGGGTTCGATGATCTCGCCGAACGCGCCCGGCGCGAACACGAGCCGCTGCAGGCGCTGCTGCGAGGTCGACAGCGCCTCGTCGCGCAGCAGCACGGTCCGATGCCCGGACACACCCGCCCCCAGCTCGACGGGCCACCCGTCGAGGCCCGGCGGGGCGCCGATGGCGCCAATCGAGCTGCCGCCGGCGTTGACCGTCGCGTGACGGATGCCCGCCGACCTGAGCACCGCAATCGCCCGGTCCACCGCGTAGCCCTTGCCAATCCCGCCCAGGTCGAGCTCGAGGCAGTCGGAACGGAAGCGGATGTCGTTCGGGGATCTCGTCTCGATGTGCTGGTAGCCGACGCACCGCCTGACGCCGGCGATCTCGTCCGGCGACGGCCGGCGCCCGGCTGCGTGGGCCTGCTTCCACACGCGCAGCAGTGGCGCGATGGTGACGTCGAACCTGCCGCCCGACAGCCGCGAGAACGCGACGGCCCGTTCGATGACCTCGAACAGGCCCGGATCGACGGCCACGAAGCCGGCGCGCGCCGCGCGGTTCAACCGCGTCAACTCGCTCTGCTCCATGTAATGGCTCATCACGCGATCGAGCCTGACGACCTCGGCCAACGCCTCCTCGGCTGCCCGTCCCGCCGCCGCGGTCTCCTCGTGGAACACGACGACGTTGAACATCGTGCCCATCGAGTAGCGTTCGCGATGAACGGGGACGGGCGCCTCGGCCCGGGCGGCCGCAACGGTAAGAGCCAGGGCGGCGACCACGCTCCAGGGCCACCGCCGCTCAGCGCAAGGCATAGATGACGCCAGGGTACGTGGCCAGATAGACCATCTCGTCGGTGAGGATCGGCGTCGATCCGAGCGAGCCGCCGAGTTCGGCCTTCCAGAGGACCTTCCCGTTCTCCAGGTCGAAGGCCTGCGTGGTGCCGAAGAAGCCCTGGATGCAGACGATCCGGGGGCCGGCCACGGGCGTGGCCACGATCGGGCGGATCGATTCCGACTTCCAGAGCAGGCGACCGTCGGCCACCGACAGCACGTAGAGGAGGCCGTCCTTGCCGCCGAACGCGACCTTGCCCGCAGCCACCGCCGGCGAGGACGCCAGGCCGAGCCCGGCCTCGAACCGCCACCTGAGCGCGCCCGTCCCGGCGTCGAGCGCGTAGAAGCATCGGTCTTCGGATCCCACCAGGACGAGGCCGTCGGACACCGCCGGCGAAGCCGTCACGCTGTCGCCGGTCTCGTACGCCCACGCATCGGCGCCGGTCGCCGCGTCAAGCGCCAGGACGCGGCCGTCGCTGCACCCGACGTACACGTGCGTGGCGGTGACGTAGGCGGTCGAGTGCATGCGCCCGTCGAAGCGACGGCTCCATCGCAGCCGGCCGCCCGCGACGTCGATCGCGGCGAAGACGCCGTCGTTCGTCCCCAGAAACGCCACGCCGCCGTGCACGGACGGCGACGTCCAGATCGCGCCCTCCGACTGGGCCTTCCACTGCTGTTGACCCGAGGTGCGATTGACGGCGTACACGGCGCCATCGTCGCAACCGAACAGGACGAGGTCCCCGGAGAGTGCCGGCGTCGAGTGAATCTCCGCGCCGGCGGCGAACGACCAGCGCTCGCGTCCCGAGTTCGCGTCCAGGACCCGGAGCCGTCCGTCGAGGCTCGTCACGTACAACGCGCCGTCGGCCAGCACCGGGCTGGTCCGGATCGACTCGGGCAGCGTCACCTTCCAGGCCAGTTGCTCGGGCCGCGACGTGCGGCCGACGACCCTGCCGCCGCCGCGATCGTTGCCGGAGAGCAACGTCACCCAGTTCGCGCTCGCCTCGTCCATGACAGTCCCTTCGCGGTCAGCCCGCCTGAAGGCGGCGATGGTCGATCTGTGACAGTTCGTATCGCCCGAGCCCGAGGCGCGCCGCCGTGGCGATGTGCGCCGGCTCCCGGTAGAACCGGTTCTTCTGCGCCGTCTGCTCCATCTCGGCACTCGTGCCCAGGTGCTCCGGGCTGTGATCGAAGAGCGACGGCGCCCCCACGTCGCGCCGCTTCCGCTCGACGATGTCGAGTTCGATCCGGTCCACCGCCACCGGGTCGGTGCCCATCAGCAGCGTCTTCGCCTCCCATACGAACTCGGGGTTCCAGGCGAAGGGCCCGCTCTGATAGACCGCGCGGATGCCGTCCATGATGTGGAGCACCGCCTTGGCGCGCAGCGGCGCGGTGGTGCACAGGACGGGGATCGCCGGGTTGGTGTAGGTCTTCGGGTAGAGGTGCGTCCGCGCCACGTTGTCGAAGCAGCCGTAGGCGAGGTTCTTGAGGCAGCCCGTCACGCCCGAGGCGTTGTGTTCCTTGAGGCAGGGCAGGTTGATGATCTTGGTGGCGCCCGTGGTGACGATCGTCGCCAGGTAGGACCGCGTCTCACGTTCGCCGAAGCAGTTCATCTCGGCGAACGCGTTCGGATCGTAGCCGGGCCGGGTCTCGCCGCCGACGACCCATCGCCGGTCGAGCCCCACCACCTGCACGCCGACGGGCAGCAGGTTGTGGTAACCGGCCAGCTCCATCTGGTTGGAGTTCCGATCGAAGACGATGATGTGGCGGTTGGGCACGCCCGCGCCGCCGAGCGCGCGGATCACCTCGCGCACCAGGGCGATCGACGTGGTCGTCGTCGGGGTGCCCGACGGGTTCACCTTCAGCGCCACGATGTCGGAGGGTTCGACGAACTTCGCCCAGGCATCGCCGGCGGCAGCCTCGCCGGTCAGCGCCTGCATCCCGCGATCGAGCATCTCGCGGACGGCGGGCTGGAACACGCGCCCGTCACGCAGCGCGCCGGCGTGCGCCACCTCGATGACGCGGCCGGGAAACAGGCCCGGCATGCCGAGCGGCGACGCCGGCACGTCGGGTGCCTGGATGTCGATCTTCAACGAGCCGACCGGGTCTTCGCCCTGGGCCGCCCGCGCGGGCATCCCGAGCAGCCCGAGGTGCAGCGAACCGAGCGCGGTACCGAGTACGAAACGACGACGATCCATCCTGATCCCCCGGCTGCGGCGGTGCGGCAGCCAGCCGGCCGATCGCCTTCCTCAGCCGGCTTCCCCGGTGTTGCGGCAGAACCAGACCAGGCGGTGCCTGGCCGTCAACGCAGGCGCAGCGTCCCGAATGCCTCGGGAACGTGGAACGTCGTTTGGCCTGTAGGTTGCCAAGCATAATACACCTTGGGTTCGGCCGTGGCGATCCGGTACAGGCCGATCCGGAACTCGCGTCCGGGCTCTGGCGGCCTGGCGTCGATGGCCGCGAACGGAATGCGCATCTCGCCGTACCAGATCTTGGACGCCGCGTCGATTCGCCCACGTACCACGTAGCCGGAATTCCACATCCTTCCGGCCGGCCCCTTCGGGTTCTCGCGATCGATGTCGAGATCGACCCACTCCCCGCGGGGCGACACCTGGAACTCCTTGTAGCGCGTGATGCGCTCGATCCCCGAGCCGATGAACGCCTCGGCCACGTCCCAGTTCCACAGCGCGGGCGTCTCCTCCGCGGAGGGATCGCCGGGCTTCAGGTTCAACACGTCGTACGGACAGACGTAGAGCAGGTAGAGGTGATCCCTGGTCCACCGCGAGCGCACTTCGGTCGGCCTGCCGGCGATCGGCTGATGCAGGTAGTCGCGATCGATGACGACCCGCGGCGCGTCCTTCCACTCGCGGGCCTGGGGATCGGCGCTCAGCTCGAAATCCCGTTCGGCGAACGTGCTCTCGAGGACGGCGGGAGCGTCTGCGGCGAGCAGCAGCGCGGCGACGGCGACGGCGGTCAGCGTGGGCATGTGGCGATCACCCTTCCGGCGATTGGCAGGCCCGGCGCGTCCGCCCGCCGTGAGAGACGAGGTTCGCCCGGCCGTGCCGGGCGTCCTGCACCGGGTTTCCGTATTATGCTGCGGACGCCTGCGCCGCGCGCGTCCGCCATGACGGCACGCGAGGATGGCGAGGCCGAGGAGAGAACCGTCATGCTCATCCGTTCGATCGTGGCCGCCTTCGCGGCCGCGTTGATCGTTCCGGTGACGCTGTCCTCGCCGGTCGACGCCCGGCGGGGCGCGGCGGGCCGGGACACCGTCGCGGCCGCGGCGGCCCGCCAGCCCGCCACGTCCACCATGACGCCCGAGCAGATCATCGCCGAGTTGCGGCGCCCGGAGAACAGCACCGGGAACATCGCCGACGGCGTCGAGGCCGTCACCGGCGGACGGGGCTGGATGTCGGCGGACATGAAACCCATCAGCGACAGGAAGATCGTGGGCCAGGCGTGGACGGCGGCGCTGCGCCCCATCCTGAAGTACGACGACCGCCCCTATCCCAACTACGCGATGCAGATCCTCGACGAGGCGCCTGCCGGCAGCGTCCTCGTGTACGTGGTCGAAGGCCACGTCGAGATCGCCGGCATGGGCAACCTGATGGCCACCACCGCCCAGGTCCGCGGGCTCGAAGCGACGGTGATCGATGGCGCCGTCCGCGACGTCACCGAACTCCGGAACATCGGCCACCAGGTGTTCGCGCGCCGCATCAGCCCCGCGACGTCGGTCGGCAAGCTCGTCGCCTACGCCAAGCAGACGCCGGTCACGTGCGGCGACGTCCTGGTGACCCCGGGCGACTACATCGTCGGCGACAACGACGGCGTGGTCGTCGTCCCCCGCGCCGCGGCCGAGCAGGTCGTGGCGAAGCTGAAGGACTACGACGACCGCGAGACGAAGATGATCGAGATCATCAAGCGCGAGCGGTCGATCCTGAAGGCGCTGGAACTCTACAACCGGTACTAGTCATGACACAGACCGATCCTCCCCACGAAACGCGTTCCTCCTCATCGCCGGTCACCGGAGCGGGCCGGCGGGCCGGCATCCTCGCCGCCGTGGAGGCGTCCGGCGTCGTCGCCATCATCCGCACGAAGGATGCGAATCGGGTCTTCGACATCGTCGGGGCGCTGTCGCGCGGCGGCGTGCGCGCCCTGGAGATCACGATGACGGTGCCGGGGGCCATCGAACTGATTCGCGCGGTGTCCAGGTCGCTGCCCGGCGACATCCTGCTGGGGGCGGGCACCGTCCTCGACGCAGAGACGGCGCACGGTGTCATCGACGCCGGCGCGCAGTTCGTGGTGGCGCCGGTCTTCGATCCCGGGACCGTGCGCGCGTGCAACGAGCGCGACGTGCCCGTGATGCCTGGCTGCTACACGCCCACCGAGATGCTGCAGGCGTGGCGCGCGGGCGCCGACGTGATCAAGGTGTTCCCGGCGACGACGCTCGGGCCGGGGTACCTGAAGGACATCGCCGCGCCGCTGCCACAGCTCAGGCTGCTGCCGACCGGCGGCGTCACGCCCGAGAACGCCGGCACCTGGATCAGGGCCGGCGCCTTCGCGCTCGGCATCGGATCGGCGCTGGTGGACAAGACGGCCGTGGCCGAGGGCGACTTCGCGAAGATCGAAGCCGCGGCGCGGCTCACCATCGCCAACATCAACGCAGCCCGCGCGTCGCGGTGACGCGGCGGACGCGCCACCGCGGCGCCGCCTGACGGAAGCCCCCGAGACCCTCGAACATGCCCAAGATTGTCACTTTCGGTGAACTCATGCTGCGGCTCAGCCCTCCGGGCCACGAGCGCTTCCTGCAATCCCCCCTGCTCCGCGCGACGTTCGGCGGCGGCGAAGCCAACGTCGCCGTGAGCCTGGCGAACTTCGGCCTCGACAGCTATTACGTGACGCGGCTGCCCTCGCACGACATCGGCACGGCGGCCGTGCGCGCCCTCGCCGCCGAGGGCGTGCAGACGCGCCACATCCTGCGCGGCGGCGATCGGATCGGCGTCTACTTCACCGAGGTGGGCGCCGCGCAGCGGCCGTCATCGGTCATCTACGATCGCGCGCGGTCGGCGATCAGCGAGATGACGCCTGGATCCATCGCCTGGGCCGACGTGTTCTCGGGCGCCGCCTGGTTCCACTGCACCGGCATCACGCCCGCCCTGGGCCCGAACGCCACGGCGTGCACGCGGGAGGCGCTCGAGGCGGCCCGCGCGGCGGGCGTGCGCGTCAGCATGGACCTGAACTACCGCAAGAAACTGTGGACGGAGGCCGAGGCCCAGCAGGTCATGCGGCCGATGATGGAGTACGTGGACGTCGTGGTCGCCAACGAGGAGGACGTCCAGTCGGTGCTCGGCCTTGAAGTGCACGGCACCGACGTGACCCGGGGTGCCCTGAACCTCGACGGCTACCGCGACGTGGCGCAGCGCGTGGCCCGCGAGTTCAACGTGTCGACGGTAGCCATCACGCTGCGCGAGAGCCGGTCTGCGAGCGAGAACGGCTGGAGCGCGGCGCTCTGGGACGCCGGTGCCGGCGCGTTCCATCACAGCCAGCGGTACGACATCGACGTGGTCGACCGCATCGGCAGCGGCGACAGCTTCGCCGCCGGCCTCATCTACGGGCTGGTCACGGGACGGACACCGGAGGCGGCGCTGCGCTTCGCCGTGGCAGCCAGCGCGCTCAAGCACAGCATCCCCGGCGACTTCAACCGCGTGACGGTCGCGGAGGTGGATCGCCTGGCCGGCGGAGACGCCAGCGGGCGCGTCCAGCGCTGAACGCCAGCGTCGGGAGCGGGGCGCCATCGGCTGGCGCCCCGTCCGGAGGTACGCGGCGGGCGACGCCGCGCGACGCTCACACCCCACCGTGCCCGCCAGGTCACGCCGCACCCGATCGGGCCCTGGTTTCGGAACCGATCCCGAAACCAGGGCTGTCGTGTTGCGGTGCCGGGAACGCTAGAAGGAATACCTGATCGACAACTGCATCTCCCGCGCGGCCTGGGCGCTGGTGATCCGGCCGAAGTTGGCGTTGCCCAGCGTACCGTTCGGGTTGTTCCAGTTGACCGTGTTCAGCGCGTTGAAGACGTCCCACCTGAACTGAACCCGGTGCTCGCCAGCGATCGCAAATGACTTGGCGAGCGAGACGTCGAGGAGCTTGCGCCCTGGGCCAACCACAGGGTTTCGTGGTGACGTGCCGTAGGTCTGGGTAGCCCGGCTGAAGGCGGCGGTATTGAACCACCGCTCGATGGTGCGATCCGAGCCCGGCAGCTTGGGGTCCTGGCCCGGCACGAGGTTCGGGTGGATGTCCTCCGAATCAGTGTTCAGGGTGTCACCGTCCTGATTGACGTAGAACGGCTGTCCCGACTGCAGCGTTGCGATGCCACTGACTTGCCAGCCGTGCAACAGCGCACCGAGGACGCCTGTCAACCCCGATCCGAACGGCACGTCCCAGATGTAGCCCACGACGAACCGGTGCCGGACATCGTCGGCCGAATCCGCCCATTCGGGACCGATGTCCCTGGGATTCTGGCGTCGCGCACGCGAGGCATTCAGCCCGCCCTGCTGGTTGTCCCTCAGATGGGACAGCGTGTAAGCCACCATGACGTCCAGACCGTGGAAGCGGCGCTGCTTGAACTCGGTCTGCAACGAATTGTACCGACTCTCGCCATCGGTGACCCACATGCGGATTCGGCCGAACGCCGGGTAGGGCCGGCGCGACTGCAGATTCAGCGCGCTGGCACTCGGATCTGGGTCCGGACTGTTGAAGTTGGTCATGCTGCTGTCGAGGTTGCTCCCGCGCGCACCGACGTAACGCACCTCGAGCACCGAGGTCTGCGACAACTCGTACCCCACGGCAACGTTGTAGTTCTGGTAGTAGCCGTCCCTGTGGTTGCGATCGACCTCCGCCGACGTGACGTTGAAGATCGTGTTGGCCGGCATCAACTGCGCCGGGAACGGGTTCGACAGCGTTGCGATCGGATTCGTCGCCGGATTCGTCGCCTGCACGCTCGCGTTGGGGGGATTCGTTCCGAGCGTGTTGATGTTGTCGAGATGCAGCGCCATGTTGAAGATGCCGTACCCTCCACGCACCACCAACTGGTCGTTCATCCTGAAGGCGAAGCCCAGCCGCGGCGCCCAGTGCCGCATCTTGTTGACGTACAGGCCGTCCTCGATCACCTCACCCGGCTGAGGCCACAGCACCGGTCCCCGCGGATCGAGGTCGAACCGCAGCGTGCGGCTCACACCGTTGATGTCAACCGGCGGCTTGTTGTGGTCGTAGCGCAGCCCGAGGTTGAACGTGAGGCGATCGGTCACCCGCCAGTCGTCCTGGAGGTAGGCACCGAAGCGCCACTGGCGGATGCCCCCGACTGGAATCCCTTCCGGCGTTCGCGCCGTTCGGGGATAGCCGAGCACGAAGGCGGCCGCGGCGTGACCCGTGATGTCACGCGTGAATTCGATGGCGCCGAAGGGTGAATTGACGCTGGTGGCATCGCCGTACAGCTTGCGGAGATCTCCGCCCATCTTCAAGGCGTGCCGGCCCTTGATGACCGTCAGGTTGTCCACGAATTGATAGGTCTGGCTCTTGTCGATCGCCTCGCCGCCCGTGCTGTCGCCGAACCCATCGAACCCCTGGATGGAGATCGTCGGGAATCCCACCTCGAAGTCCGCCGGCGACCGGCCGCCGGGCCCGCCGACGTTCATGCCGGCAATGCCGAGATCCTTCTCGACGGAGAACCCGCTGCCGGCCCTCGGGCTGAGGCGCCTGAGGTTGCCGCGCATGTAGCCGAAGCGGACTTCGTTCAGCACGTTCGAACTCCACGTCATCACATGCTGAACGGCGAGGCTGTGGTTGTCGAACAGCCGTGCCACCGGGAAGTTCGCGTTGATCGGCGTCGTCGGGTTGTTGCGTCCCTGATACAGATAGTGTCCGAAGACCTTCTGGCGACTGCTGAGCTGGTGGTCGATTCGACCGATGTACTGGTTCGTTTCGTCCTTGGCCAGGGTCACCCCGATCAAGTTGTTCACGCCGGCCTGATTCGGTAACGGCTGGTAGGTATTCACCAGACGGAGGGCCGTGGGATCGAGGCGGCCCGGCGGGATGACGTTCCCGGGAAACGGCTGCCCGGTCAGCGGATCCCTGATCGGCGTGGCGATCGCCGAAAAATCTCCCTGCCGCATCGCCTCGGTCAGGACGATGGCCTGCGCAACGTTCTGACGCGTCTCGCGCAGGCCTTCGTACGAGAACATGAAGAACGTCCGGTTCTTCGCGATCGGCCCGCTCAGCGTGCCGCCGAACTGGTTTCGTTCCAGCTGCGGCTTCGGGCGTGGGGCGGGTGCGAAGTAATTGCGTGAATCGAGCGCGTCGTCACGAAGGAAATCGTACGCCGAGCCACGGAGCGTGTTGGTACCCGATCTGAGCTGCAACTGGACGTTGGCGCCGGCGTGCCCCCCGTACTCCGCGGTGTAGTTGGTCGCCTGGACCTTGAACTCCTCCACGGCATCGAGCGACGGGTACATGAACAGGTTGTTGCCGCGGTTGTTCGTCGCGCTCACCCCGTCGAACATCACCTGCTGGTACATGCCCCGTGCGCCGCTGGCGCGGAACTGCGTTCCGGAACTCACGACGCCTGCCGTCAGGTTGCCCAGGCTGGTGAAGTTCCGGCCGCTCAGCGGCAGGTTGCCGATCGTCTCCGCGGTGACGGTGTTGGCGGTGACGCCACTCTGCGTCTCGATGAGCTGACCTGCCGCGACCACCTCCACCGCTTCCGAGAGGTCGCCGACCTGCAGCGCGACGTCCAGCCGGATCATCTGCGCGACGCGCAGAGTGAAGAGCCGCCGCTCGGTCCGGAAGCCCTCCAGACTCACCACTGCCACGTAATCGCCGGGCACGAGGTAGCGAGCCTCGAACGTGCCATCCTCACGGCTCACCAACGTCTGGGCGACACCCGTGGATGAGTTGGTCACCACGACCGTGGCCCCGGGAATCACGAGACCGGTCGAGTCCTTCACGATACCCAGCACGCCGGTGTCGACCGACTGCGCGGGAAGAGGCGCCGCGTGGAGAAGCCACGCCGCCAACGTACACACTGCATACCAGAATCCGGGCTGGGATCGTCGCAAGGGGCCCTCTCATGTCTCCGGGCCGTGGCCCGGAAGGCGAATCGATCGGGTCTGACCTGTCTCGAGTGATTGGTCCGGCGCACAGCCCGGCCCGCGTTCGGCGTTCGCGCGGCCTGCGGCTGGCACACAACGTCCGCACGCCGGGCCGCACGAGACGACGCCCGCCAGCCTGCTGTTCGCCCGCCCGACTGCGCAACGGCGCGATCGGGGCAGGCAGTCACCCGTGATGACGTGAGCGCGGGAGAACGGGCGGATGCTATCGCACGCCGTGACGACTCGTCCAGTGATTCGTGCGCTGCCAGCTCATCCGCTCTCACACTCAGTCGACGTAGGCAATGCAGTCAATCTGCACGAGGACGCCGTCGCGCCCCATCTGATCGACGCCGCAGCCCGAGTACGACCGCACGGGCGGCGGATCGGGGAAGAAGCCGCGATAGGCCTCGTTGAGCGCGGCGAGGTTCCGGTTGGGATCCGCGACGGTCATGTGCACCTTGAGCACGTTGGCCATCGACGAACCGGCGCCCTCGAGCGTCGCCTTCATCACCGTCAGGGCGCTCTGGATCTGCACCTTGATGTCGCCCGGATCCTTCCGCTGCTCGGGATACCAGCCGCCGATGCCGGCCAGGAACAGCAGGTGACCCGATCGGATGCACGACGACAGCAGGGCGCCGGGGCCCGTTGGCCGATCGGGCCGCTGGAAGACCTGCTTCTTCGGCGTCCACGCGTCCGGCGACGCCGCCTCCCGCGCGCCACCCGCCCGAGCGTGAACGACGCCGCCGGCGGCCAATCCCGCCAGCCCCGCCGACAGGACCTGACGACGGGTCTTCCGCGACTCAACCGTGGACTTCTGGGCCATGGGTCTCTCCTCCTCCTGAAATCGGGATGCGTGTCGCGCGAGCGCGCGTGGCGCGACGTGCGCCACTCTACACCGGGCACGAGGCCGGGGCTTCCGAACGCGGGCTTCGCCCCCGGCCGGAGTGCTCCAACTGCCTTTCAAGTGCCGGAGCCTTCCGGTATCCTCTGGCTGCGCCGGAGGAACCGGTCGCGGTGCCGCGGCGACCGGCAGCGCGAGACACGACCGCGAGACCGCTGGCCGCGGCCCCCTGGCGTGCGTCGCGTCGTCGATGACCTCACCGACTGGAGCCATCATGTCGAAGGAACCAACCGAGCACGTCGAGCACACCGAAATCCCTGGCGCCCCGGCCGCGGCCGGCGTCACCAGACGTGAACTGTTCCAGATGGGCAATGTGCTGGCGCTGCCGGTGCTGCTGGGCACTGCGCGCACGCTCGAGGCCGCCGGCCCGCTCACGCCGGGCCCGCAGATCTACCAGTCGATCGGCGTCGAGCCGATCATCAACTGCCGCGGCACCTTCACGATCATCGGCGGATCGGTGGAGCGGCCCGAAGTCCGTGCGGCCATGGACGCGGCCTCGAAGTACTTCGTGCAGATCGACGAACTGGCCGACGGCGTCGGCCAGCGGCTGGCCGAGCTGACCGGCGCCGAGTGGGGCATGGTCTCCTCGGGCTGCGCCGCCGGCATGAAGCACGTCACCGCGGCGTGCGTGACCGGGGGCAACCCGGAGCGGCTGGTCCGCATTCCCGACCTGACCGGCTTCCCCAGGACCGAGGTGATCATCCCCCGGCCCTCGCGCAACAACTACGACGCCGCCATCGCGAACATCGGCGTGACGATCATCACCGTCGACACGCTCGAGGAGCTGCGGCGCAGCATCGGGCCGAAGACGGCGATGATCTACCTGCTCGCCGACGAGCCGCACTTCGGCGAGATGCAGCTGGAGGCGATCGCGGCCATCGCCAGGCCGAAGAACGTCCCGATCCTGGTCGACGCCGCCGCCGAGATCCTCACGATCCCCAACGTCCACCTCCGGAAGGGCGCGACGATCGTGGCCTACAGCGGCGGCAAGGCGATCTGCGGCCCGCAGTGCGCGGGGCTGCTGCTCGGCGACAAGAAGCTGCTGATGGCGGCCTGGCAGTCGGGTTCGCCCCACCACGGCCCGGGCCGCGACAACAAGGTGGGACGCGAGGAGGTCTGCGGCATGCTCGCGGCCGTGGAGGCCTGGGTCAAGCGCGACCACGACGCCGAGTGGAAGAGCTGGCTCGGCTGGCTCGACAACATCTCGAAGAAGGTGACGACGATCCCCGGCGTCACCGCCGCCGTGCGCGAACCGCAGGGCCTCGGCAACCGCAGCCCGGTGCTGACCATCTCCTGGGATCCGTCGAAGCTGAACATCACCGGCGAGGACCTGGCCGACGAACTCGCCCGGACCAGGCCGCGCATTGCGGTGGGCGCCGGCGGCGGCCGCCGCCCGGGCGCCGACACGTCGCAGACGGCGATCACGGTCACCGCCTGGATGATGCAGCCGGGTGACGATGCCGTGGCCGCCTCGCGGATCCACGCGCTGCTGTCGCAGCAGCG
>WBZO01001600.1_pt1 | contig 34158 bp, 29 predicted proteins | sample 5204261 | NCBI WGS metagenome assembly WBZO01 (sample SAMN12412400, study PRJNA552823) | activated sludge metagenome | isolation source: activated sludge from anammox sidestream of wastewater treatment plant... | place: USA: North Carolina | collected 2017-09
GCAGCGTTCCCCACCGCGCTCGCCGCAGCGTTCCCCACCGCGCTCGCCGCAGCGTTCCCCACCGCGCTCGCCGCAGCGTTCCCCACCGCGCTCGCCGCAGCGTTCCCCACCGCGCTCGCCGCAGCGCTCCATTCTCCAAAAGGAAAATCGCGCAGCGCGCGTTCCACCGCATTCAGCGCCGCGCCGTAAATCGAACGCTCTTGGAAAAAGCGCACTTCGGCTTTGCGCGGATGCGCATTCACGTCCACGTATTGCGGGTCCAATTCAATATGAATCGCCGCGAGCGGATGTCTGTTGAGAGGCAAGCGCCCCGCATACGGACGCTCCAACATCACCGCCAAAAGTCCCGCGCGAATCGGACGCCCGTTCACGAAAAAATTTTGCCATTCGCGCGACGCGCGCGCGAACGAGGGTTTGGAAATAAAGCCGTGTATGCGCAAATCCATGCTGTCGTATTCCACCGTCAGCATCTCGCTCGCGGCTTCGCGGCTCCACACCGCGCCGATGCGTTCGAGCGGCGCAGCTGGCGGCGCGACCAAACTCTCTTTGCCATCCACGACCAACCGAAAACCAATCTGCGGATACGCGAGCGCGTACTGCGAAACAATTTTTGCGACGAGTTCCGTTTCGCGCAGCGGCGCTTTCAAGAATTTTTTGCGCGCGGGAACGTTGTAAAAAAGTTCGCGCGCGGCGACGAGCGTGCCAATCGGCGCGCCCGCGACATCCGTCTCTTTTTTCTCGTCTACGATGCGAATGAGCGTCGCCTGAATCTCGGCTTGAGCGCGCGTCAACCTCTCAAATTGCGATACCGCCGCAATCGAAGGCAGCGCCTCGCCGCGAAAACCGAGCGTCCGAACGGTTTGCAAATCGCGTTCGCTCGCAATTTTGCTCGTCGCAAAACGTTCGACGGACAATTCCGCATCGTCGCGCGTCATGCCGCTGCCATTATCGCCCACGCGAATCAATTGCAAACCGCCCTCGCGAATTTCCACTGAAATCGCCGTCGCGCCCGCGTCAATCGCGTTCTCGATCAATTCTTTGACGATAGAGGCAGGTCGCTCCACCACTTCGCCCGCGGCGATGCGGTCCGAGACGGTTTTGGAGAGGATGTGGATGTTTGACATTTTTGAATTTCGATTTTTGCTTTTTGAATTTTGAATTTTGAATTTCGAATTTCGACTTTCAATTTTTGAATTTCGATTTTCGATTGATTATCCGACTATCCGACCATCCAACTCTTTAATCCGCGCTTGCATCTCATTCAACAACACCAACGCCTGCACCGGCGTCATGTTCGCAATGTCCGCGTCGGACAATTCGCGCAAAACTTCGCGCCATGCCGCAACGCGCGCGTCGTACAAACTTTTTTCTTCACGCGCGATGGCATAGCGCATGTCGCTTGTCGCGTATCGCGCATCGTCAGAGAGAACGTTACGGCGAACGTTCTCTACATCGCGGCGAACGTTCTCTACATCGCGGCGAACGTTCTCTACATCGCGGCGAACGTTCTCTACATCGCGGCGATCGTTCTCTACATCGCGGCGATCGTTCTCTACATCGCGGCGAACGTTCTCTACATCGCGGCGATCGTTCTCTACATCGCGGCGATCGTTCTCTACATCGCGGCGATCGTTCTCTACATCGCGGCGATCGTTCTCTACGTTTTCGTCGCCCTCCCTGTCTCCCGGTTTCCCTGTTTCCCTCTCTCCCTCTCGTTCATTCTCCAAACTCCGCAGCACCTCTTCCGCCCGCGCAATCACGCGTTGCGGCAAGCCCGCCAACTGCGCGACGTGGATGCCGAAACTTTTTTCCGCGCCGCCTTGAATCACTTGACGCAAAAAAATGACGCGGTTGTCGCGTTCCTGCACCGCCATCGTAAAATTTTTCACCGCGCCGCCATACTCTAAAATCGTCGGCGCGTCGGCGAGCTGCGTGAGTTCGTGATAGTGCGTGGCGAATAACGTTTTTGCGCCGATGAAATTGTGCAATTCTTCGGCGATTGCCCACGCCAGCGAAATGCCGTCATACGTTGACGTGCCGCGCCCCACCTCGTCCAAAACAATCAAACTGCGCGGCGTCGCATGGCGCAAAATGTGACTCGTCTCGCTCATCTCGACGAGAAAGGTCGAACGTCCTTGCGCGATGTCGTCGCTCGCGCCCACGCGCGTAAAAATGCGGTCAGCGAGTCCGATGCGCGCGAAACGCGCGGGAACGAACGAGCCGATTTGCGCCAGCAACACAATCAACGCGACTTGGCGAATGAAAACGCTTTTGCCCGACATGTTGGGACCGGTGAGAATCACCACGCGCTGCGTTTCGTGGTCAAGCCGCGCGTCGTTCGGCACAAAAATTTCATTCTCGCGCAAGAATCTTTCCACAATCGGATGCCGCCCTTCGCGAATTTCAATCGTGTCGCCGTCGTCCACAATGGGCTGTACGTAATTGTAATTTGCCGCCGCTTGCGCGAGCGCGCTCAGCGCGTCGAGCTGCGCGAGAATCCGCGCGGCGCGCTGCAAACGCGCGGCGTGCGACGCCACCTCGCGGCGAATTTGTACAAACAATTCATATTCCAATTCTTGGGCGCGGTCTTGCGTGGCAAGAATGTTTTGTTCGCGCGCTTGCAATTCTTTGGTCACATAACGTTCCGCGTGCGAAATTGTTGCGCGGCGTTCGTACTCGGGCGGAATCAATTTTGCATCGCGGCGCGGCGCTTCGATGAAAAAACCAAACACTTCGTTGTAGCGCACGCGCAAATTTTTAATGCCTGTGCGTTTGCGTTCGCGTTCTTCCAATTGCGCCAACCACGCTTGGCTCTCTGCCGCGCCGTCGCGCAATTCGTCGAGCGTTGGGTCAAAATTTTCCTTGATGAGCCCGCCCTGTTTAATCAGAATCGGCGGGTCGTCCACCAGCGCGCGGTCAATCGTCTGCCGCACATCGTCCAACTCGTCCAATTCCTCGTTCAACGCGCGCAAACGCGCGGACTGCGCGCCGCCCAAACGCGCTTTGATTTTGGGAATCCGCAGCAGCGCGCGTTTCAGCCCAATCAAATCGCGCGCGTTCGCCGTCCCGAAACCGATGCGCCCGACCAAACGCTCTACGTCGTACAAACCATCGAGCAGTTTGCGAATATCCGCGCGCAAAAACGCGTCGCGGTGCAATTCCGCCACCGCGTCTTGGCGCGCGCGAATTTTTTCCAAATCCAACAGCGGCTGCTGAATCCAGCGTTTCAACGTTCGCGCGCCCATCGCCGTTTCCGTGCAATCCAAAACGCCAAACAACGAGCGCGTAAAATTTTTAAGGTTGCTGTCGGGCGCAAGCGAAGCGGTCAATTCCAAATTGCGCCGCGTCGCCGCGTCGAGCGTCATGTATTCGTCGAGCGCGTAGGTGAATAAATGATTGAGGTGCTGCAGCGGCAAGCTGTTTTCGTCGGCGTTCGGCTGATTGTTTTTCAAATAATGCAGCGCCGCGCCCGCTGCCGCCATCGCGGCAGGTAATTCTTCGCAACCGAACGCTTGCAATGTGTTGACGCGGAAACGTTCAAGCAGCAACTCGCGCGAGTTGTCCGTTTCAAACGCGCGCTTGGGAAGCGGCGAAATGCGCGCCGCGCGAATCGAATTCAAACGCGTCACAAATTCCTCATCGCCCGCGAGCGTTTCCGATAAAACATATTCGCTCGCCTGCACGCGCTCCAATTCGTCAAACAATTTCGCTTCCGCGTCAATGCCCTCAATCTGCGTCGTCGCAAATTCGCCGGTGGACAAATCAATGAACGCGAGACCCCAGACGCGGGGCGGGCGCGTTTTCCCTTTCGTCGTTCGACGTTCGTCCGTTGTCGCGGCGATAGCGGCAAGATAATTTTGACTCTTGCTTTGCAGCAGCGCGTCTTCCACCACCGTCCCCGGCGTAATCACGCGCACCACGTCGCGTTTCACCAGACGTTTTACTTTTTTCGGGTCTTCGAGTTGCTCGACGAGCGCGACCTTGAAACCCTTGTCAATCAATTTTGCAATGTACGCTTGGATATGCTGATGCGGCGCTCCCGCCATCGGCAAACGCACGCCTTTGGCGAACGAACGGTGCGTGAGAACGAGTTCCAATTCGCGCGCGCACGTTTTCGCGTCGTCCTCGAACGTCTCGTAGAAATCGCCGAGCCGAAACAAAAGCAGCGCGTCGGGAAAACGCGCTTTTAAACCGCGATACTGCGCCAACATCGGAGTTATTTTTTTATCGTCGCTCATAACGGAACGAGAACAACGGTCAGGTTGTATGACCGCTGCGCGGCAAAAAGTATAACAGCTGTTGGAACGTTTGGGCAAGCGAATTCAAAAATCGCGTCTCGCGCCGCCCTGTGGTAAAATTTCGGCGCTCTGCGAACGGTTGTCAAAGGAATCCGCTTGCGTTATTTCATTCCGCTTTATATTTTCGGCGCAATTTTTCTCGCCGCCTGCGCCGCCGCATCCACCGAAACCGCGCCCACGCGCGCCGCCATCCAACCCACCTTGACGCGCGCGCCCCTCACGTCCACGCCGACCCACACCGCCGCGCCAACTTTTACGCCCACCGCGACCTTGACGCCGCCGCCAACGCACACGCCCACCGCGACGCGTATCCCCAAAGCGTCGCCCACGCCCGACCGTTTTCCGCAAACGCTGGAAGCGTGGCAGCAGTGGGTTGACGAAATCGCGGCGAGCGGCGACGCGCAAACTCAAGTGAACGCGTTGTGGGAACAATTGACGCGCGCGCAGCGCATTCCCTTGACCACGCAAAACGGCGTCGTGTTTTTGTATCGCGGCGACGCGGCGAGCGTGTATTGGCACGGCGATTTTTCATTTTGGGGCAAACAAGGCGCGATTGAAGGACGACGCGTGCCGAATACCGATTTGTGGTACGGCACAGCAAAATTTCCCCAAGACAGCCGCGCCGATTATCAAATCGTGTTGAATGATTCTCAAGAAATTCTCGACCCCGCGAATCCGCGCCGCCGCAACGACGGTTTGGACGTCAATAACGTTTTGACGATGCCGCAATTTCAAAACACCGACGCAACGAAACGCCAGCCCGATATTCCGGCGGGAAACGTAACGGATTGGATTACCTTTGACAGTCAGATTTTGGGTTATCCGGTCAATTATCGCGTGTACACGCCGCCGCATTATGACGCGTTGGAAAATTTGCCGACGCTGTACGTCACCGACGGCGAACGCTTTGCGCCGGACAATATCGGCGCGATGAGCGCGGTGATGGATAATTTGATTGCGGCGGGACGCATCGCGCCGGTCATGGCGGTGTACATTGACGAGCGCGATCCGCGCGCGCCGCAAAACAATCGCCGCGTCCAAGATTTTTTGACGACGCCGGAAAAATTCGCGCAATTCATCGCGCACGAATTGGTTCCGACGATTGACGCGCAATATCGCGCTGCCGCGGCGCCGCGCGCGCGCGTCTTGGTCGGCGCGAGTTTCGGCGGCGTGTTTGGCACGTACGCCGCGCTGCGCTATCCCGATGTGTTTGGCAATCTTGCCGCGTTTTCGCCCGCGTATTGGGTCATCGAAAATTCAAATGGCGCGAGCGGCGGCGCGGCGACGGGTGCGCAGCGCATGAACGATTTCATCACGCGCGCGTATCATTGCGGTACGAGCGATGTGTCGTGTCCGACGACGCCGCTCAAAGTTTTTTACAGTTCGGGGATTCCCGGTTGGGACGTGGGCGATTTGAATCCGCGCGCGGAATTGTTGCGCGCGCGCGGCGATCTGGTGCAAATTTTCACGACGCCCGAAGGACACAATTGGGGCACGTGGGCGGGTTTGACGGACGAAATGCTCGAATACTTTTTCGCCGCGCCGCAGCCGTAACGCCGCTCATGCCAAATCCGTCGTATAGTTGAGCGTGTCGAAATGCGTAAAGACGTAGGAAAATACGCGGCGCGCTTCCAAAAATTTCACAAACTCGTTGGGCGCGACCTGCGCTAATTTTGCGCGCGCGCGTGTGCCCGTTTTGCTTTGCAAATTTTTCAGCGCGGCCACTTGCGCGGGCGCGAACGTCCAACCGGTGCGCGCCGCGATAAATTCCAATAAACGCAATACGTCCGCGCCCACGTCGCCCGTCGGCTGACACTGATAACCGTACAGCTGAAGCTGATGCGACGCGACCTGTCCCTCGCCCTGCGCGAAACCGCGCGCCGCCATTTCGTTTTGAAACGCGCGCATCCGTTCCTCAAACGCGCGCGTGTCCACAAATTCAAACGTCTGCTGTAACGACGGAACCTGAATCGCGCCGTGCAGCCAACTCTTGACGTTCCATTTGAAACCGTCGCGCTCGGTCCATTCCGCTTTGCCGTCGCGCCAACGCTTGCGGTACGCGCGCGCTTGCGCGTTAATGTACGCCGAATCCGCGAGCCACACCAACAAATCCGCGTCCGCCAGCTTGGGAATTTCCTGCCCGTACAACCACATCAAAAAATGAATCGTGCCGAGCGGATATTTTTCGTCGAATTTACGCTGCAAAGATTTGCCGAACAAATCGTTCAGGTTCAGCGAATTTTTGAAACCGGGCAAAACTTGGCGCGGCTGCAGACGCACAATGTGATGACCCAGCGATTTGCATTGCGGATGATAGATATCGAGGTCGAGCCAGACCGCGTTCAGTACGTCGTCCCACGCGCACGCGGCGGCGTAATAGACCGTCGTGTATTTGGCATAGACGCCGATAATTTTGGCGTTCGGATGCGCGTGCAAATACAGCGCGGCGCTCAACGCCGCGTCCAAATCGTCGCCGACGACGAGATTCCACGCGTCGCGGCTCGGCGTCAACCACGAAAATTTTTGCAGCAGCGCGATTTTATTTAACGCCATCAGCGTATTCCCCGCGCGCGCGAATCATCACATTCCACGCGGCGGCAAAACAAGGCGTGAGAATGTGCGAATCGCCGCGCTCTGCATTACAATGCGTTCGGACATGACCGCGTATTTTGTTTTCAGCTTTGTCGTCGCGCTGGGCGCGGCGCTCGTCCTCACGCCGCTTACGATTCGTCTCGCCCGCCGTTTGCAATGGCTCGACCAACCGTCGCCGCGCCGCACGCATACGCAGCCGACGCCGCGTCTCGGCGGCGTACCGCTCGCCCTCGCGTTTCTCCTCGCGCTCGCGCTCACGCTGTCGTTTCCGCGCACCGACGAAAAAGAATTGGCGCGCGTCGTCGGTTTGGCGCTCGGCGTCGCCCTCATCGCGGTCGTAGGTTTGCTCGACGACGTGCGCGAATTGAAACCGCTGCCGTTGTTTGCGATGCAATTTGGCGTCGCCGGCATTGCCATCGCGTCCGGCGTCCGCATTTTGGAAATTCCCAATCCGCTCGGCGGCGCGGCGCTTGATTTGCCGGAATGGCTCGGCATCGCGTTCACTGTCTTTTGGATTGTGGGCATGATGAACACGGTCAATTTTTTGGACGGGCTGGACGGTTTGGTCGGCGGCGTGACGTTGATTGCGGGCGCGGTTTTATTTTTGCACACGTACAAATTGGCGCAGTACAGCATCGCGCTGCTGCCGCTCGCGTTGATGGGCGCGACGCTCGGCGTACTGGTTTTCAATTTTCCGCCAGCGAAAATTTTTCTCGGTTCGGGCGCGTATCTGTTGGGTTTCGCGCTCGCCGTTCTGTCCATCATCGGCGGCGCCAAAGTAGCGACGGCGCTGCTCGCGTTGGCGATTCCGATTCTCGATGTCGCGTGGCAAATTTTTCACCGCGTGCGCGCGGGCAAGTCGCCGTTCGCCGCCGACCGCGGTCATTTGCATCATCGGTTGTACGACATGCGCCTTTCGACGCGCAAAATCGTTTTGCTCTATTACGGCTTGACCGCGCTGTTTGGCGCGTTGGCGTTGTGGCTGCCGAGTCCGCTGTATAAATTGATTGCGTTGACGATTATCGGCGGCGGCGCGGCGGTGGCGCTGGCGCGCTTGCGAAATCAGTAACGCACGCGGCGCTGCGTCATGGCGCCAAACAACCATTCAAAAATAAAAATCACGAGCGCGAGCGCGCCGTTGACGACCACGATAACGCCAAAGACAAAGATGAGCGTGTACAAAACCGTTTGACCGAATTCAAGCGCTTGGGGCGAAAAGCGCGGGACCCAACCGAGAATGAGCGCGAGCGCGCCGACGCCCAAAAAAACGCCAATGATGACGCCCCACGGCTCGCGGTCCGACGCGCTCGGAATCATCGAGGTCGAAACCGCAAAGACCAGATACAACGCGAGCCACGTCAACGGGTCGCCGATGGACGCCCACACCGTTTCCGCGACGAGTCGCGGATCGTTCGGCGCCCACAAACCAAAACCAAACCCCATCAACAACCAAATCGCCAGCACGCCAAAGACAAAGGGCGCGACGCCAATGAGCGATTCGCGCAGCGGGTCGGTGCGTTCAATCGTGACCGAGCCGAGCGAAAAATGTTTATTGCCGCGCAGCTTGCCCAAGCCGATGCTAATTTTGCCCGTTCGCACGCCCAACAGATTCGCCACGAGCCAATGACTGAATTCGTGCAGCAGTACGCCCGGCAGCAAAATTAAAAACAAGGCGCGCACGGCGCAGCCCGCGTTACCGGTCACTGCAAACGTCGCGCCTTGAATATGCTGTTGCAGCCAATGCTGTAAAAACAACATCGCGCCCAAGAGAAGAAAAAACGCGAGGATTTCCAATGTCTGACCGAATGAACGGGTAAAGGTATGAGCGCCGCGCTTGCGCCTTTCACCGGTTCACCCTTGCGTCCATTCAGGCGCGCTGGTTCAAACCCGCGCGGCAAATCGCAATAAATTCATCCGCCTTTAAACTCGCGCCGCCGACGAGCGCGCCGTCAATGTCCGGCTGGACGATGAATTCGTCAATATTTTTCGCCGTGACGCTGCCGCCGTACTGGACGCGCACCGCTTGCGCCACATCCTCGTCGTACAAATCCGCGATGGCGCCGCGAATCGAAACGCCAATGACGGCATTCGCGCCCGCGCCCGTCGCCGCTTTGCCAGTGCCGATTGCCCAAATCGGTTCGTACGCAATCGTCAACCCGCGCGTCTGTTCCGCCGTCAAGCCCTTGAGCGCGCCGTGAATCTGCCCGCGCACCCACACATCCGTTTCGCCCATCTCGTACGTTTCGAGCGCTTCGCCGACGCACACAATCGGTTTCAAACCCTGCGCGAGCGCGGCGTGAATTTTTCGATTGACGCTTTCGTCCGTCTCGTGAAAATATTGACGCCGTTCGGAATGACCCAGAATGACGTACTGCGCGAAATCGGCGACCATCGCCGGCGCGATTTCGCCGGTGTACGCGCCTTTGCTTTCAAAATACATATTTTGCGCGCCGACGCCAATGTCCGTACCTTGAACCAATTCCGCCACGCGCGGCAAATAAACGAACGGCGGACACAACACAATTTGAACGTGCGCCGTGAGCGGCGTCAAATCATTTTTCAGCGCGTTCACAAGTTCCGTCGCCGTCGCGTGATTCGTATTCATTTTCCAATTCGCGGCGATAATGGGAGTTCTCATTTTTTGACGTTTGATTTCCGATTTATGCTTTCGCGCAGTTGTATTCTTTAATCTGAAATCATAAATCCAAAATCGTAAATTCCTTTAATGGTCCGCGACCCAGCGAAAATGCCACGCGTACGCGCCGAGCGCGAGCGTGAGCAGATACAAATCGCGTCCATACGTAAATAATCCGACGACGCCGCGCAGGTCTGCCGGCGCGTTGGCAATCGTTTGTAAATCGAGCGGCAAAAACACAATCGCAATCACAAAAATCATCAGCCCGATGCCGCCGCTCGCCGCAATCGGTTTCAACGGCGAATCCGCGCCGCCGAATTCCGCATACAGCCAATGCATCTGCCGCACGTAATAGAGCAAGCCGTGAAACAGCGCCACCGTGACGAGCGCGTAAAAATACAAATCTTTGAGGAGCAGCGTCGCCGCGTCCAACGTCCAACCGGCTTGGCGCCATAATATAAAAAAAATCGCCGTGTAGGTCGCGATCGAAATGACCGCGCCGTACGCGGTGGCTTGGGCGAACGCGCCGACGGGGCGCGGAAATTTTTCGGGAACGACAAGACGCGGCGGCAGTAAAAACGCAATGCCGTTGCCCAACAGCGCGAGGGCAAACGCCAATGCGCCGAAAAGCGGCGCGTGCGGCGTCGTCGGAAAAAATTGCGCGACGCCCCACGCCTCTAGCGCAATCAGCCCGGCGAGCGCCAGCGCGGCGACGAGCAAAAACGGACGATGACGTTTCAAAATTTTGCGAACGTCAACGGGCTGTCCGGGCGGACGATACATGGGAGAAATCTGCGGCGCGGCGCTCATAACGCGAACGATTATAGCGCCAAGCGGAGATAAAAAAAATTGGCAGCGCAGCTGCCAATTTTTTTATTCGGCTTAACCTTCGATGGATGGTTTCGGCGCTTTGTTCGCGTCGAACGCGCCCATCATGTCGGAACGACGCTGGGCTGCCGCTTGTTTGCCGGACTCAATCGCTTCTTGCAAACGCGCTTTTTGTTCTTCCAGCGCCAGGCGGCTGCGTTCCTGCATTTCCGCCGCGCGTTTCTGGCCTTCATCCGCCATCAACCGCGCGCGCTGCACCGCGTCGTCGGAAAACTCTTGACCGCGCGCGCGCAGCTCAATCGCCTGCTCGCGAATCTGGTCGCGCGTCTCTTCGCCGGATTGCGGCGCGAGCAGCAGCGCAATCGCCGCGCCCATGATGCCGCCCAAAAGCAGCCCCGCCAAAAATTCAAAACCACGAGAATTGTTCATTGGACCTTTCTCCTTTCGTTCGCGCTCAATCGTTTGAACGCGCGAACTGAACCGGTTGTCTGATTAAATGTACGTCACGCGCCGCTCTTCTTTTTACGAATAAAGCCGCGCGCGGTTAGCGTCCGCGGCGCGCCAAAACGCGCAGCGTCTGTTGGATGCCCGCCACCATGCTCGAAGCCCGCACCACCGGCGTCACCACATTGTCGCTGACAAAGACGCTGGTGCCGCGCACCGTCCGCACGGTTTCATCCGCCGATTGCAAAATCGGAACGACGTTTTCGCGTAACGTTTTGGACAGCGAGCGAATTTCCAACAAGAGCAGAACCAAAATGATTTGCGTCACAATGGTTGACAGCGCCAAAAAGATGATGGAAAAATCGCGGACAATTTCAACAGAGCTCATGGCATTTTTTCGCGGACGAATCTGTAGTTGATTATAGCACAAATGACAGGGCAAAAAAACAAATTTGTAGGGCTGGCACAAAGTCGCGTGTCGGGCCAAGACCCCAAGTGTTTTGCGACGCGAATGCCCATCGCGTCGCGCGGCGCGGCAAAAACACTTGGGGTCTTGCGGACAATGTGCCAGCCCTGAACAAATTTGGCGGCGCGCGGCGACAAATTTGACGGATCACTCTAACGAATCGCGCCAATTCAGGCGGCAGGATTTTTCCACACGGCGCGCGTCACAAACAACGCAATCAAACAGGTCACGGTCCCTTCGAGCAAATTCACCGAGCCGATGGGGAGCAGCGAAAATTGAAACAGCGCGGCAAGAATCTGTCCGACGAAAAAACCGAAAACCGCGATCAGCCAATACACGCCCAGCCGCAGCCAACCGCGTCCAAACACGAGATAAAACGCCAATCCGAGGATGGACGCAATCACGCTGGCAAGTACGATGGTGGGTAGGGTGAACAAATTATTTTAGAGAGCCCTGACGGGTTTCCCCACCGCGATGCCCGATTTTATCGAGATCGTCGGGAACCCGTCAGGGCTTTACCGCTGCATCTGTGATGTACTGTGTCAGGTCTCGACGCCGCGTTTATTCGAGTTGCCTGTCGCCGGAAATAATTCCGCCGCCGAGACAACGTTCGCCGTCGTAAAACACCGCCGCCTGTCCGGGCGTAATGTCGCGCAGCGGCTCGTCGAACTCGACGCGCACATCGCGCGCGTTCGCCGCCGAAACGAGCGCGGGCGTCGGCGCCGAACGATAACGAATTTTCACCAGCGCGCGCAGCGGCAAACGCTCCGCCGTTTCAGGCGGAATCCAATTCACCGCGCGCGCAATCAACGCGCGTTTGCCCAATTCCTCCGAACGTCCCACAATCACCGCGTTGCGCGCGCCGTCCAGCGCGGTCACGTACCACGGCTCGGACGCGGCGATGCCCAAACCTTTGCGCTGGCCGATGGTGTAATTGGGCAAACCGGCGTGCTGTCCCAAAACGTTGCCCTGCGTATCCAAAATGGGTCCCGGCGTGAGCGCCTCCGGACGATGGCGGCGCATGAAATTGCGATAATCGCCGTCGGCGATGAAACACAAATCTTGCGAATCGTGTTTTTCCGCGACGCGCAAATTGAATTTTGCCGCGCGCGCGCGCGTTTCCGGTTTCGTCAACGCGCCGAGCGGAAACATGGCGTGCGCGAGTTGGTCTTGGGTCAAAAGATGCAGCGCGTACGCTTGATCTTTGCGCGCGTCCACGCCTTGCCACAATTCATACGCGCCGCGCTCGTTTTGCCGGACGCGCGCGTAATGTCCCGTCGCCAAAAATTCCGCGCCCAACGCGCGCGCTTTTGCCCACAGCGCGCCAAAACGAATCCACCGATTGCACTGCAAACACGGATTCGGCGTGACGCCCGTCGCGTAACCGTCAATGAAAAAATCTACGATGCGCGTTTTGAATTCATCCTCGACGTTCAACAGATAAAACGGGATGCCCAGCGTTTGGCACACGCGCCGCGCGTCGGAGACGGATTCGGGCGAACAGCATTTATTGGGCAAATAACCGTCGCCCTCTTCCGCCCACATCCGCAGCATCAAACCGACGACCTCATAACCGCGTTCGCACAACAGCGCGGCAGCGGTTGAACTGTCCACGCCGCCGCTCATTGCGATCGCCACGCGCACTCGCTCTGTCATGTCGAATAGTGTACGCACACCGCCGATTCTGTCAAGAGAATTTCGCGCGCCCGCCGCGAGGCGTAACCTTTGGCGCGCGCGTGCATCTAAAAAGTACGCTTGGATCAAGCGCACTCGCTTTTGCGTCGCGCGGCAGTGGCGCGCGGCAATACAACGCTAAAGGAAACGGATATGGAAATTTTGATTGATTTTCACGGCGACGCGCGCGTGGACGCGCATTTCAACGGCTTTACCGTCAAGACCGACCAGCCCGTCGCGGGCGGCGGCGCTAATTCCGCGCCGACGCCGTTTGATTATTTTCTCGCGTCGCTCGGAACCTGCGCCGGATTCTATGTCGCGGGCTTTTGTCGTTCGCGCGGCATTCCGACCGACAATATCCGCATCGTGCAAAAACACGAATTTGACCCGACGACGCATCTGGCGACCCAAGTTACATTTGACATTCAACTGCCGCCCGATTTTCCCGAACGCTACAAAGCGGCGGTGATACGCGCGGCGGAAATGTGCAAGGTGAAAAAGACTTTGGAAAATCCGCCCGCGTTTACAATCACGACGAGCGTCGCCGCATTGACGCCCGCCTAACGCGGATTTTGCACGCAGCGCGACACGCCGGCCAAGTGTCAAGTTAAAAGGTAAAAGCTAAAAGTTAAAAGCTAAAAGGTAAAAGCTAAAAGCTAAAAGCTAAAAGCTAAAGTTAAAGGCAATCGCGAAAGGTTCAAGTCAAGACAGCGTCCCGAAAATTACGTAATTTTCGCGCATTGAGTTAGAACAAGAGTTCTGATATAATGCGCGCATGAGTTTAGATTTCGCCGAAAAATTAAATCTGCTCGGCGGCGAGGCGAGCGCCGATGTGGCGTGCGGAACCTGCGCGGCAAATCCGCGCGCCGCCGTCGTCACGCATCGCGCGCATCAACCGCTTGCGGACAGCGACCTCGCGCCGCGCCCGCGCGATTTGAAACCGTGGCTTGCGACCTCGATTCGTTCCGACGGCAAAAAAATCCCCATCGTCAAAACGTTAATGACGAGCGCCTGCGAAAAAGATTGCTATTACTGCGCGACGCGGCGCGGGCGCAATTCGCTGCGGCGCGAAACCTTCAAACCCGAAGAACTCGCGGCGGGATTCAATCTCATTCAACAGCGCGGTCTCGCCGAAGGATTGTTTCTATCGTCGGGCGTCGTCGGCGGCGGCACGCGCACGATGGAAAAAACTATCGCCGCCGTAGAAATTATTCGACGGCGGTACGAGTTTCGCGGTTACGTGCATTTGAAACTCATGCCCGGCGCGGAACGCGCGGCGATAGAGCGCGCCATTCAACTCGCCGACCGCGTTTCGGTGAACTTGGAAGCTCCCAACGCCGCGCGCCTGCAAAAACTGACCGGTACAAAAACGTTCACGCAAGAATTATTGGCGCCGCTGCGCGCCGCGCGCGCGTTGATGCGCGCCCAGCCCGCGCTCGCGCGCACCTCGCTCGTCACGCAATTTGTCGTCGGCGCGGCGGGCGAGAGCGACCGCGAAATTATTTCTACCGCCGCGCGTTTGTACCAAGAACTCGCGCTCGCGCGCATTTACTATAGCGCGTTCCATCCGGTGCGCGATACGCCGCTCGAAAATCACGCGCCGACCAACCCGCTGCGCGAATTACGCTTGTATCAAACCGATTTCCTTTTGCGTCAATACGGTTTTACGTTCGACGAACTGGCGTTTGACGTACAAGACAATTTGCCGCTCGACACGGACCCCAAAACCGCGTGGGCGCGCGCGCATCCCGAAAAATTCCCGCTCGACGTACAGCGCGCCGAACGTCATGCTTTGCTGCGCGTGCCGGGGCTGGGTCCCAAGAGCGTCGCGCGCATTTTACATTTGCGTCGCGCGCACACCTTTACTACAATGCAAGAGCTGAAACGGCTCGGCGCCGACGCCGCGCGCGCCGCGCCGTTTATTTTGTTGGACGGCAAAGCGCCCGCGCGACAACTTGCGTTATTCTGACGCGCGTTTGCCCAAAAAATAAATTCTGTATGAAACCACTTTTCCCCATCCCCACCGCGCTCGTTCCGCCCGCGTCCGACGCGGCGAAATTATTTGACGCGGCGAAATACGACGAAACGATTGCGTTGTGTCAACGGCAGCTCGCGGCGCTGGAAAAACAATTTCCCGCGCGCAACAAAATCGAACCGCCGCACGCGGAGCCGAATTCAGCGCCTTTTCAGTATTACGCGCTGACCGTGCTTTTGGTCAATGCGTTCGCGGCGCAAGCGCAATGGAAAGACGCCAAACAAGCGCTGGGCAAATATCGCGTGCATTTTCCGCGCGACCCGTGGGGGTTTGAAGCGGGCGCGGAAGCGACGCGGCGCGATACAGCGGTCAACGACCCCGCGGCGATAGCGCGCGCGATTGAATTATTGGAAGGCGAAGCCCAACGGTTGCGCGGGCTGACCAAAATCTGAAATCGGCAATCCAACATGTCTCTGGCTCTACCCGCCGCCATTCGGCTGCTGCTGCCCGACGGCACGGTAAAAAATATTCTGCTCGAAGATTATTTGCGCGGCGTGGTCGCCGTCGCATTGGACGCCGACGCGCCGCTCGAAGCGCAAAAAGCGCTGGCGGTCGCGGCGCGCACCTTTGCCGCGCATACGCATCGCCATTTGGAACAGGGCGCCGATTTATGCACCGCGCGCCATTGTCAAGCGTGGAACGCGCGCGCCAATCCGCGCGCGGCGCGCGCCGTAATCGAAACGCGCGGCATCGTCGGAACGTACCACGACCAATTCATCGAGGCGTTTTATTTTGAACACTGCGACGGCAAGACGCGCGCCGCGCAAGGCGTCTTGGTCAACGCGCCCGCGTATTTAAAAAGCGTCGCGTGTCCGTGCGGTTTCGCCGCGCTCAAGGGGCACGGCTTGGGCATGTGTTTGCGCGGCATGGTGGCGATGGCGCGCGCGGACGCCCGGTACGATTTCATTCTGCGGCATTACTATACCAATATCGCGCTCGAACAAATCGGCATTGACGACAGCGCGCGCGTCACGATTCCCGTCACGCCGCCAAAACGCCCCAGTCCCGCGCCGAAACCAACGCCGCGTCCGCGCCCCGCGCCGCGCGCCGCCAAAACTGCCGCATCGCCGCCACCCTCCGCCGCGCCCGTTGAAAAAACGGAAACGCCGAAACCCGCGCCCAAGCCAACGCCGCGCCGTTCCCCGCAACTCAAAATCGAACCCGCGCCAACGAGCGCGGAAACGCCTCAGCCGCCCGAACCGCTCACGCCGCCGCCATTCGTCGCGCCGCGCGCGGAACCCAAACCCGAAATTCAAGAGGCGGACGATTTTGTCTCGTTCCTCGCGATAGAGGATGTCGAACCCAAAACGGACGAACGCCCTGCCGCGCCGCAAGAATCCATTCTGCACGCTGACGCGCCGACCATCGCGCGCGAACACGCTGCGCCGGTTACGCCGCCCGAACAACCTTTATCCGCCGACAGTTATCCATCCGCCTTTGCCGTGCCGCCCGCTTCGATGCCGGAAGAATTCACGCCCGCGCACGCCGCGCCGCCGCCCGCTTCGATGCCGGAAGAGCTGCCGAACGCGCTCGAGTTGGAATTTATCGCGCCGCCGACGGGCGCGCCCGAAGAAATTATTTCCGATTTTCTCGCGCCGCCGACCGCGCCCGTCATTGAACCGGATTTGGGCGTCTTTTTGCCGCCGGTCGAAAAATTTTATACGCCGCTCGACGCGCCGCCTTCGATGCCGGAAAATTTGCCGTCGTTTGAAAAAGCGTTCGCCGACGATACGCCGTTCGCGTGGGCGCCGCCGCCGCCCTTGTACGAAAACGCCGCCGAGGCGACGCAGCCCAAACTATTGCTCGATTCGCTGCCGGGACCGCGCGTGATTGCGGGCAATCTGCCCAAACCGGGCATGTTGATTACGGTGCGCGACGCGGCAGGCAACGGCATTGTCACCGTGAGCGGCGTCGCCAAACATTACGGCGCGGGCGGCTTTGAAGCGCCGCTTACCGACGACGGCGCGTATCATGTGAAATTTGACGGGGTGGAAATGGACGTGCAGGTGGCGAGCGAGACGGTGTTTATTTATTATCAATGAGGGGCGGGTTTCTAGACGCCTCAAATAAATATCGCACAAGACCTGGCGGGTTTCCCGACGATCTCGGTAAAATCGGGCATCGCGGTGGGAAAACCCGTCAGGTCGCTATGCTCAACGCGTCGTTTGTAATAATTCGATAATCGTCGGCGCAAGATCGTTCAGCGCGCGAATTTTTTCCGCCGCTTCCGCGCGCCGCGCGCCGACCAATATCGTCGGCACGGGATTGCGGGTGTGACCTTTGACGCTCCAATCTTCGACGTTGCCATGATCGCTGGTGATAATGACCAGATCGTTCGCCGCATCCATCTGCGAAACGACGCCGCCCCAACATTCGTCAATTTCATTCAACACATTCAATACATCGTCGCGCTTGTCTTTGTGGCCCGCCATGTCTGTCGGCGCGTACTCGAACGCGGTAAAGGAAAATTTTTGCGCGAGCCGCATCAGATTTTGTCCCGCGATGTACGGCGTAATCAACGGGACCGCCGCGCCCTGTTCGACCCAATAGCGATTGTCCATAGACAGACCGCTGACCGCTTCGCCGCGCGCTAAATCGTCCACGTCGCGGATTTTGATTTTTGCCGCGAGCGCGGCTTGCAGCGTCGCCGTGCGCCGCGCTTTGCCGATGGCGAGCCGTTCAAAGAAAAACGGCGGATACGCGTTGGCGAACGCGGTGCGGAATCCCAAATTTTCCAATTGCAAAAAAATACTGTCGCGTTTCAAAATCGCGCGCAGCGCCTCGTTCGGGTACGGGCCGTAATGTTCGCCGATGGCGGCGGGCGCGTTGACGCCGGTAAAAATCGTCGTCTGCCCCGTGCCGCTTTGCGGCAAACCGTCCACGCCCAAATTGGCGTCAGTCGGCACGAGGATGGCGTTTTCGCCCACCAAAACGCCGTCGTCGCGCGTAGGAATTTTGCCAAACCACGCGCGCAGCGCGGACATGGGCGCATGAAAAAAGGGATTGGTCGCCGAATCCTTGACGCCCAACCCCATGCCGTCGCAAAAAATGACAAGAATGCGCATGATGTTGTTATACCCGATTACGGCGGCACGTCAAGACACCAAACGTTTTCGACGCGTTACGCGACGCGATGAGCATGCTCGCCGCCAAACGCGTTTATTGTTGACACGCGGGCGCGCGCAAACGAGACAGTTGCGCCATCATCCGAAACCGTTTATATTTATACACCGCAGCGCAAACTCGCATCCAAAAATACTATCGCCAAAAAATTTGGCTTGTGGTGAAATGAGATATGATAGGCGCAAGGAGCAAGCGCATATGAATCTAATCGTCGAAATCAAATCCGAAGACGGCAAACCCATTTCCGTTCTCGTCGCCGCGCCGAAAAATTTCAAGACCGGCTCGCGCGGGTATCACGGGCAAGGCAAAATCGAAATAGACGGCAAGCGTTATCAAACGCAGGTGCAGCTCGTCGAAATCGGCAGCAAGAATTCCCCGGCGGAAGATAAAGCGCCAGAGGAAAACGCGGATGAAAACGCGTAAATTCACGCGCGCGATGTTGGGCGCGGCGCTCGCGCTCGGCGTTGGCAGCGTCATGGCGTGCAGCGCCGCGCCGCCGCCAACGCCGATGATTGGCGCGCCGACGATGATTGTGGCGTTTACGCCCAGCGTGTCCGAAGCGCCGCCGCCAACTTTATTGCCGACGGTTACTGTCGCCGCGTCGCAGCCCACGCCCGTCGTCATTGTCGTCACTGCAACGCCGCCGCCCTCGCCAACGTCCGCCGCGACCATTGTGCGCGCGGCGACGACGGCGCGCGCGACGGCAGCGCCCGCCGAAACCGCGACGCCATTCCCCGAAGGCGTGCCGCATGTGTTTGTGACCGCGCTGCGCGTCGAACCCGCCACGCCGCATGCCCCCGACGGCGGAACTTTTTTTGTCGCGTTTGATAATCAGAGCGGCCAAGACGACGGCTCTAATTGGGCGGTGGAAATTTGGGATACCGAAAACGTCAAACGCCCGTTCGGTTTGACGACGCCGCAAAATTCGCCGCTGCCTGTCGGCGTCAGCAATCTCACTTCGACGGGCTGGACCGTCAAAGGATTGGGCGCCTGTCACGCCTATCGCGCGCGCGTCGTCGCGCGCGACGACGAAGACAATCGGATGCCGTTCCTCAAACCCGACGGCAGTATCTTGTGGTTGGATTTTACCGTATGTCCGTAAGGCGCGCCGCGTCGAGCGAAACCGGCATTTCGCTCGCGTAATTCAAGGAGAAAAACATGGAAATCGAAAATCTACGCAAGCAAGAACCCGGCGGCGAGGACCCGTTTCAGGGCAACCGCTGGTTTCGCATTGCCATTATTGCGCTCGGCGCGCTTGCCGTGATCGGCGTACTGATTTTCTTGCTGCTCATTCTCGGTTTTTGCGCGCCCAATCGGCAGGCGACGCCGAATCCTACCGCGCAGCCGCCCGCCACCGCCGTCGTCATTGTCGAAACGCAAGCCGCGCCGCCGACTGCGCTCCCGCAATCTACCGCAACGTTGGTGTTGGGCGGACCAACAACCGCGCCGACGAATGTAATCACGGCGCAGCCCACCGCGGTTGCCCAAGCCACCGCCGCGCCCGCAACCGCCACCGCCGCGCCCGCGCAACCTACCCGCAGCGCCAGCGTCGCGCCGACGACGGATGCCGGAGAACGTCCGGGCGCGCTCGGCAGATTGTATATCGGCGCGCTGCGCTATGACCCGCCCAATCCGGTACGCAACGAACCCGTCAATTTCTATGTGACCATGTTGAATCGTACGGGCCAAGAACAAAATTATCCGTTGTGCGTCGAAGTGTATTTGCCCGACAAGGCGCGGCCGCTCGGCACTACCGACTGCAACAATGTCACGATTCCTGTCGGCATAAATCAAGTCCCCGTCGGTTTTTGGATTGGCACGGGCATCAAGCAATGTATTGAATTACGCGCGCGCGCGGTCATGCGCGAACAAGGCGGCGAAGAACGTATTCCGCTGACCAATCTGCGCGGCGAACCGTTGTGGGTCAATTTTCAGGTCTGTCCGTAACCCGCCGCGTACATTTCCAACGCGCGGTCCGCGCAGGCGCGACAAATTTGAAAGCGGTATTGACGTGGAGAATTCAAAATGAAGAAACGACACGCCGAATTAATTGCGCAGCTGGAAGCGAGCGCGAACCAAGTGGCTGCCGCGCTCAAACCGCTCACGCCCGCGCAACTCGAACGCATCCCCGCCAAGGGCGAATGGTCGCTGCACCAGAACTTGGCGCATTTGCGCGATACCGAAGCGCAGGTTTTTGCCTATCGCGCGGCGCGCATCTTGAAAGAGAGCGAGCCGCCCATCGTCGCCAATTTTGACCAAGAAGCATGGATGCGCGAGCATTACTCGCCCGCCGAACCTGTCGGCGCCATTCTCGCCGAGTTTCGCGCCGCGCGGCGCAAGCTCGTCAAGCTGCTGCAAAACGCCGACGATGCGACGTGGACCCGTTACGCGGTTCATCCCGTCTATGGTAAAATTTCGCTCGCTTATATCGCGCTGCGCGCCTACAATCACACGCTCGAACATTTGCGGCAATTGCTCGACGCGCAAGAAGAAAATTTATTGCGCGCGGCGAACGACCCATAAAGAATGTCGCGGCGCGCACAGCAAAAATATCGTTTCTCCAACGCGCAATCCGGCGGAGGCGCGGCTTGATTGCCTCAGACGAATCCCAACGGGCGGTACAGCCCAAGACCCCTCACACAACCGCGCCGCGCGCGCGGCGCCCGCGCGTACAATGGTTCGCGTACTTGTACATCCTGCCCGCGTTTCTCGTCATTGGCGTTTTTCACATTCTCCCCGTCGGCTATGCGCTGTGGCTCAGTTTGCAAGCCGGCACGGTGCGGCGTTTTCAATTCGCCGGTTTGGACAATTACGTCCGCGCGCTAACCGCGCCCGAATTTTGGAGCGCGCTGCAAACGACGTTGTTTTACACGCTCGGCACCGTGCCGTTCACGATGGCGCTCGGTTTGGGCATTGCGTATTTGTTGTTTCAAAAAATTCGCGGGCGCGGCGTGTATCGCACCGTCTATTTCATGCCGTACATTATTTCCACCGTCGCGTCGGCGATTGTGTGGGCGTGGGTGTTTGACCCGCGCACGGGGCTCGCCAATTACGCGCTCGGACTGTTTGGCATCCCCGCGCAGCAGTGGTTGATTGAACCCACCGGCGTTTTCAAATTGATTGGCGCGAGTCTGCAAATCAGCGTGCCGGGGTGGGCGGAAGGGCCCAGTCTCGCGCTCGTCGGCATCATGATTTTTGCCGTGTGGCAAGCGCTCGGTTTCAGCGTCGTGATTTTTCTCGCGGGACTCGGCAATATCAACGCCGAAGTGTACGAAGCCGCGCGCATTGACGGCGCGACCGGCTGGCAAATTTTCCGCTATATCACCATTCCCTTGCTGGCGCCGACGACCTTTTTTCTTTTGGTCATCTCGCTAATTTTTTCGCTGCAAGCGTTCAACCACATTTACGCGATGAATCGTTCCGCCGCGCAGCAGCTCGGCGGACCGCTCGGCACGACGCGCACCTTGTCTATTTTTATGTTTCAAGCGTTGTACGAGCAAAATCGCGCGGGCTATGCGAGCGCGATTGCGGTATTATTGTCCTTGATGATTTTGGGGCTCACGCTCTTGCAATTTCGCGTCCTCGGCGGACGCGACGAGAACGCCTGAATTTTTGAAAATGAACCGCGACCGCTTTCGCAAACAATTCGGCAATTTGCTCATTCATCTCACGCTCGCCGCGGGCGCAGTGATTGTGCTGTTTCCGTTTGTGTGGATGCTGCTCGGTTCGGTGAAATCGTACAATGACGCGACGACGGCGGGCTTTTTGCCGCGCGAATGGCTCTGGTCCAATTATCTCGACGCGATTACGGTGATGAATGGTTCGACGCCGTGTCAATTCGACGCCGCAAACCCATTCGCCATCCTCGAACAATGTCTGCTGCTGCGCTATTTTGTCAATACAATTTTTGTCGGAAGCGCGGTCGTGTTGGGCGTACTGGCGACGAGCGTGCTGGCGGGCTATGCCTTTGCGCGTTTGAATTTTCCGGGCCGCAATCTCTTGTTTGCCATTTTGCTCGTAACCTTGATGATTCCGTTTGAATTGACGCTCGTGCCGAATTTTGTATTCATGACGTGGTTTCCTACGCCCGAATCTTGGCTGGCGACGACGTTTGGTCTTTCGCAAGAAGGGGTTCATAATTGGATCAACACGTACTATGCGTTGATTGTACCGTTCACCGCCTCGGTCTTTAGCGTCTTTTTATTTCGACAATTTTTTCGCGGCATTCCCAATGAATTGTTTGACGCGGCGCTGCTCGACGGCGCAACGCATTTGCAATTTTTGTGGAGCGTCGTGCTGCCGTTATCCAAACCCGCGCTGGTGACGAGCGCGCTGCTCACGTTTCTCGGCACATGGAACGCGTTGATGTGGCCCCTGCTCGTGACCAACTCGCCGCAGATGCGTCCCATCCAAGTCGGCTTGACGCAATTTATCGGCGAAGCGGGAACCCAAGTGCAGCTCTTGATGGCGGGCGCGACGCTGACCGTTTTGCCGATTATGGTTTTGTATCTGATTTTGCAGCGTTGGTTCGTAGAAGGAATTTCTTCTGCGGGCATTCGGGGTTAAAATTTATCCGCAAGAATTCCGCTTTACCTATTCGTTTATCTCTGTAGGAGGAGAAGATGAAAACGATTCGTAGCTTTCTGCTGCTGTGTGTTATCGGCGCGCTGGTGGGTGTGATGGCTTGCGCGCCCGCGCCTACGCCCGCGCCGCCGCCGACGAACGCGCCCGCCGCGCCGACGAACGTTCCACCCACAGTGGCGCCGCCGACGAGCGCGCCTGCAAACACCGTCGCGCCGACAAGCGCGCCGCCCCCCGCCTCGGGCGCAACCAATACCCCGCGCCCAACGCCGACGCCGCCGCCGCCCCAAGTGACCGCCGCGCCCGGCGCCGTGAAAATTCAATTCTGGCACGCGCTCACCGGCGCCAGTCAAGTCGCCGAACTGCAAAAATTGGCGGACCAATTCAACGCCGCAAATCCGCAATACTATATCCAGCCCATTCTACAGGGCAATTATGCCGACACGCTGCAAAAAATGAACGCGGCGATTACGGCAAACAGTTTGCCCGACATGATTCTGGGCAACCCCGGCGATTTGGGCACGTACGACGCGGCGGGCGTGATGCTGCCGCTCGACGATTACATTAAAGACCCGAAAGATGGGTTGGGCGATCTCGCGGCGCAGATTGACCCGGCATTGTACTTTGACACGTTCGACAATCGCACCATCGGCATTTCAAACGGACGCTCGATTCAAGTGTTGTACTATAACGCGGACATGCTCAAAGCGGCTGGGTTTGATAAACCGCCGGCAACGTTTGAAGAGTTTGAAAAGGTATGCGAAGCGGTGAGCAAACCGCCGGATACGTACTGTTATGCGATGGTTCCCGGCGCGTCCGTTTTTGCCAATCTCGATTGGAATTTTGGCGGAACGTACGCGAACGCGGATGAAACCAAAGGCGCTTTTGACGATGCGGGCGGCGTGGCGACGCTCGAATGGCTCAAGAAACTCGCGGATAAACAATGGGCGTACATTCCCGCCGCCGCGTTCGGCGACCAGACCGATTTTGGCAATGGCAAAGTGGCATTCGCCGTCGGTTCGACGGCAGGACTGCCCTTTTATCAAAACGCCGTACAAGGCAGCTCCAAACCTTTTGCGTGGGGCATTGCGCCGCTGCCGCGCGCCGCGAACGGCAAAAATTATGTAGACCTGTTCGGGCCGAGCATTGGCCTCGTCCAATCCACGCCGGAAAAGCAAAAGGGCGCGTGGGCGTTTCTGAAATTCTTGCTCTCGAAAGAGGTCGAAGAAGAATGGGCCCAAGTCACCACATACTTTCCGGCAAATCGCTCCGCCGCTACAGCCGTCGGCGCGATGGATCCTTCCACCGTCACCAATAAAGCGTTCGCGAGCGTGATTGACAAGTACAAACTCGCGGTGACGTTCTTGCCCGACGGCAAACGCGAACCGTCCGCCGCCGCGTGGCAGAGCGTACGCAACATCGTCGCCAACATGATGACCGCCGTCTTTACCGGAAAATCGGGCGCGGACTTTACCGCCACCGAACCCGCCGCCGCCGCCAAAGAAGGCGTCGAGCGCGTGAATAAAGCGTTGAGCGAATTCGGAAAATAAAATCGCCGCGCATCAAGAACGTTGGAACAAGCGACCGCGTACGTACGCGGTCGCTTTTTTATCGCGCGCGAAACGCTTTGCGCGCGCGCGCGATTGCGAGTACAATCGCGCGCGATTTTCAATTTATAAAATACCGTCATAAAGAGCAAAAGAATGTCTGTCGAAAGCGAACGTCTCGCCGCCAACGCCCACGCTTGGCAGCATTGGGGCCCCTATCTCGCCGAACGCGCGTGGGGCACCGTGCGCGAAGATTATTCCGCGCACGGCGACGCGTGGAATTATTTTCCGCACGCGCACGCGCGCGCGCGCGCCTATCGCTGGAACGAGGACGGTTTGTTGGGTTTCTGCGATCATTCGCAGCGCCTGTGTTTCGCGCTCGCGCTGTGGAACGGGAACGATTCCATTCTCAAAGAACGCCTGTTTGGCTTGACGGGACCCGAAGGCAATCACGGCGAAGACGTCAAGGAATACTATTTTTATCTCGACGCGACGCCGTCTCATTCGTATCTCAAAGCGCTGTACAAATATCCGCAGCGCGCGTTCCCGTACCGCGATTTGCTTGAAACGACGCGGCGGCGCACGCGCGCGGAACCGGAATACGAATTGTTGGACACGGGCATTTTTGCGGACGACAGCTATTTCGACGTGGTCGTCGAGTATGCCCAAGCCGAGCCGTGCGACATTTTGATTCGCCTTACCGCGTTCAACCGCGCGCGCGCGGACGCGGAAATTTATCTTTTGCCGACCTTGTGGTATCGCAACACATGGAGTTGGAACGACGAACCGCGCCCCAAAATTGAACGTTGGCAGGCGGAAACGGCAGCCGCCGCAGACCTCGCCGCAAACTATCTCGTCGCGCGCCGAACGGACATGGACGATTATTGGTTGGCGTACAAAGGCGCGCCCGAAATTCTGTTCACCGAAAACGAAACGAATTTACAAAAATTGTTCGGCGTCGAAAATAAAACGCGTCACGTCAAAGACGGCATCAACGATTTTGTGGTGAACGGCGAACGCGACGCGGTGGCCGAAACGGGCGGAACCAAAGCCGCGTTGAATTATCGCGTCAAAATTCGCGCGGGCGCCAGCGCGACGCTGCGTTTGCGTTTGACCAATCGCGCGCCCGCGTCCGCGCCGTTCCGCGATTTCGACGAACTCTTTGCCGCGCGGATCCGTCAAGCGGACGAATTTTATCGCGCGCTGCAGCCCGCGCGTTTGAGCGACGACGAAAAACAGATTCAGCGTCAAGCGTTCGCGGGAATGATTTGGTCCAAACAGTTTTATCATTTCAGCGTCGCGCGCTGGCTGCAAGGCGACCCCGGACAGCCCGCGCCGCCGCGCGCGCGGTACAGCGGGCGCAACGTCCAATGGCTTCATCTCGACAACGCAGATGTGCTTTCGATGCCCGATAAATGGGAATATCCGTGGTACGCGTCATGGGACTTGGCATTTCACTGCATCCCGTTCGCGCTCATTGACCCCGCCTTTGCCAAACAGCAATTGATTCTGTTGGGGCGCGAGTGGTATCAACATCCCAACGGTCAAACGCCCGCGTACGAATGGAATTTCAACGACGTGAATCCGCCCGTGCTGGCGTGGGCGGCGTGGCGCGTGTACACGATTGACCGCAAAAAGACCGGCAAGGGCGATTTGAATTTTCTCGAGCGCGTCTTTCACAAACTAACGTTGAATTTTACGTGGTGGGTGAATCGTCAAGACGCCGAAGGCAGAAATATCTTTCAAGGCGGCTTTTTGGGTCTCGACAATATCGGCGTGTTTGACCGCAGCGCGCCGCTGCCCACCGGCGGATTCATTCAACAAAGCGACGGCACGAGTTGGATGGGGATGTTTTGCATTTATTTGTTGACCATCGCGCTCGAGCTCGCGCAAGCCAATCGCGCGTACGAAGACATCGCGACCAAATTCTTTGAACACTTTTTGTACATCGCGGCGGCGATGAATAATTTGGGCGGCGACGGCATTCCGCTGTGGGACGGCGAGGACGAATTTTTTTACGATGTGCTGAGCGTTGGCGGCGCGCAGTTTCCGCTCCAAGTGCGTTCGCTGGTGGGCATCATTCCGCTGTTTGCGGCGACGACGATTGAACCCGCGCAGCTCGAACGTCTGCCCGATTTTCGCAAACATCTCGAATGGTTCTTGGCGCATCGGCCCGAATTGGCGCGGCTCATTTCGCGTTGGAGCGACGCGGGCGCGCAGGAACGCCGCCTCGTCGCGCTGCTGCGCGGGCATCGCATGAAACGCGTCTTGCAGCGCGTCCTCGATCCCAATGAATTTTTGAGCGCGTACGGCATCCGCGCCTTGTCCAAATATCACGCCTCACACCCTTATGAATTGCATGTCGGCGGAATGAATTATCGCGTGGCGTATCTGCCGGGCGAATCGGACAGCGGCCTCTTTGGCGGCAACTCGAATTGGCGGGGCCCCATCTGGTTTCCCGTCAATTATCTGATTATCGAATCGCTGCTGATTTATCATCACTATTACGGCGACGATTTCAAAATCGAGTGTCCGACGGGTTCAAAAGACTTTTATACCCTCAAACAAGTCGCGCTCTTTTTGGAAAGACGTTTGGTCAATATCTTTACGCGCGACGCCCAAGAGCGGCGCGCCGTATTTGGCTCGAACGCGGTCAGTCAGAACGATCCGCATTGGCGCGACCTGCTTTTATTTTACGAATACTTTCACGGCGAAACCGGCGCGGGTTTGGGCGCCAGTCATCAAACGGGCTGGACCGGTTTGATTGCCAAAATTTTCCAAGAGATCGGAGAGCGCACCGCCGACAGCGTGTTGTGGTGATACCTCGTGTTACGCCGACGCGCTATAGTTGTTCAGATAATGGTTTGGACGGCGGGAGTCAAGACCTTTCGGGTTTCCGGAAACCCGAAAGGTCTGGCAGTCCAGAACATTATCTGAAGATCTATAATAGGTCAGTTTTTGAAACGCGAATCGGCGCGAAGCAATGCGAATTTGCGCGAAATTTCCATATTTTTTCTTTGCCAAGATTTGTTCCGATTCGTCGGATTCGCGTTTCAATCGCCAACCTCGCTCGCGCCCCAGCTCTGCGTAACGTGAGCGATAAAATAATGCGTTTGGCGCAACAGTACCTTTGCCAATCGGTTACAAACTTCCGAAATCTCAAGATTTCGAAAGTTTGATAGTTCGTCAATACCGCCCTATGAGCTCCAACCCCCCGCTGCCAATTCCGCCGACTGTGCGCGGCTTGTCCACAGAGGAAGCGGCGCAAAAGCGCGCGCAAGGGCTCGGCAATCCGCCGCCGCCGCCGACCAGCCGCACCTATCTCGAAATTTTCCGCGAGAACGTTTTTACGTTTATCAACGGCGTGATTTTTTTTCTCGGCGTCGCCTTGTTTCTCGCGGGCCGCCCCGTTGACGCGCTCTTGTCCGTCGGCATCATCACCCTGAACGTCCTCGTCAGCGTCGTCCAAGAAATTCGCGCCAAGCGCACGCTCGACCAAATCGCGTTACTGACGCGGCCCCTCGTCGCCGTTCTGCGCGACGGCGCGGCGCGCCAAGCGCCGCCCGAAGAACTCGTCGTCGGCGATGTCTTGTATGTGACGCCCGGCGACCAAATCGTTCTCGACGGCAGCGTGGTGGAAGGCAAAATGGGGGTGGACGAATCGTCGCTCACCGGCGAATCGAACTTGATTGCCAAAAAAACGGGCGACGCGGTGTATTCGGGCAGTTTTTGCGTGAACGGCAGCGCGTTCTATGTCGCGGAAAAAGTGGGCAGCGCGAGTTTGGCGAATCAAATCACCGCCGGCGCGCGCGCGTTTCGCCGCATCCTCACGCCGCTCCAAGAGCAAATGGCGCTCGTTATTCGCATCATGCTGCTGCTCGTGATTTACATGGAGTTTCTCATCGCGCTCAATGCGGCGTTGAAATCGCTCAATCTCGGCGATACGCTCCAACAGTCCACTCTCATCGCGGGTTTGGTGCCGAACGGTTTATTTCTTTCGATTTCGATTGCGTACGCGCTCGGCGCGGTGCGAATTTTGCGTTTCGGCGTCTTGGTGCAGCAAGCCAACGCGATTGAATCGCTCAGCAACGTCAACGTTTTGTGCCTGGATAAAACCGGTACGCTCACGACGAATCGTTTGCAATACGACGCGCTGCATCCGCTCACCGTTTCCGAATCCGAACTCGCCGCCGTTCTGGGCGACATGATGGCGAACGCGACGACGCAAAATAAAACGAGTCAGGCGTTGGCGGAAAAATTTGCGGGCGAAAAACGCGCCGTCGTCGGCGAAATTCCATTTTCGTCCGCGCGCAAATGGAGCGCCATCGCTTTTGACAGCGTCCAACGCGCGGCGAACGAGGAGAGCTCCGCGCGCGCGCGGCGCGCGGGCATTTTCGCGCTCGGCGCGCCCGAAATGCTGCAGCCATATCTCGGCGAACGCGGCGACCCGGAAGCGCCGCAGTGGCGCGAAATTGCCATCGAATCGCAGCAGTTGGCGGAACAAGGTTTGCGCGTGCTGCTCGTCGCGCATCATCCGTCAACGGAATTGCGCGACGCGGGCGATGAATCGGTTTTGCCGGAAGGCATGACGCCGTTGGGGTTGGTGAGTTTGCGCGATGAATTGCGCCCCGAAGCGCGCGCGGCGCTGCAAAATTTCATCGCCGCGGGCGTTCAACCCAAAATCATTTCCGGCGACAGCGCCGAAACCGTCGCGGCGTTGGCGAAACAGGCGGGTTTGCAAAACGCGCATTTGGTATCGGGCATTGCGTTAGAGCGCATGAACGAGGCGCAATTCCGCGAGGCGGCATTGACGGCGACGGTTTTTGGGCGCATCACGCCGCGGCAAAAACAAAAATTGGTGCAGACGCTGCGCGATGAAGGGTATTACGTGGCGATGATTGGCGACGGCGTGAACGATGTGTTGTCGTTGAAACAAGCGAATCTCGGCATTGCGATGCAGAGCGGCACGCAGGCGACGCGCGCGGTCGCGGATTTGGTCTTGATGCAAGATTCCTTTGCCGCGCTCGCGCCCGCCGTCAGCGAAGGGCAGCGCATCGTCAACGGAATGCAAGACATTTTGAAACTGTTCATGACGCGCATTGCGACGATGGCGCTCGTGATTTTTTCCGCGCTGGTGATCGGTCAATTTCCGTTGGCGCTGCGGCAAGCGTCGCTCGTGACGCTATTTTCCGTCGGCATTCCCACCGTGCTGTTGGCGCTCTGGGCGCGTCCGGGCGCGGTGAACCGCGGCGGCTTGGGGCGGCGTTTGTTTCATTTCATCCTAACGCCCGTCGTCGTGACGACGGTTTTTTCGCTCTTGCTCTTTTACGGCACGCTGGTCGCAATCTTGGCGCTGCGCGCCGACATGACGCTGTCGTTCAGCGCCGAAACGATAGAGCCCTTTTACGCCGAAGCCGTTAACGGCGCGCAATCCACCTTGACCGCGTTTCTGGCGTTCGTCGGTTTGCTCACCATTATTTTTGTCGAGCCGCCGACGGAATGGTGGGTGGGCGGCGACGACCTGAGCGGCGATTGGAAACCGACGATTCTGGCAGGCGCGCTGCTGATTTTATTTTTTGCGATTGTGTTTTATAAACCCGCGCGCGAGCTCTTTGCCATGCACGAATTGAACGCCTGGGAAATTACCGTCGCCGTTCTCGCCGCCGCCGCGTGGATGTTTCTGGCGCGCTGGCTGTGGCGGCGAAACATCTTGGAGCGTTATTTGGGTATAAAGACATAACGCGCGTTCGGCGCAGGTACGACAAATTTGAAATTTGTCGCGTGGAAAAACAAACCGCGTGTCCCGTCCGCCGCGCGCTTTACGCGTTACGCGCGTAAAAAATCAGCTCTTGGCCCTGCGCGTCGCGCTGCGTGCGCTGCGTCAACTGCCCCTTGACCGTCAGATATTCGAGATGCGAAAGCGTCTCGACCAACGCCATCCGCACATCGTCCGCCGACTTGAGACGCGGGAAAATTTCCAGACACACTTCGTACGCGGTGCAATTGCGCGCGGCGGCGAGACAATCGCGCAAGCGCGCGGCGTGATGTGCGCGCAATTCCGCCAAACGTTTGGGCAAATCGTAAATGACCGCGCGGTGCCCCGGCAAAGCGCGCGCAAGATTCAAACGTTCCACCTTGTCCAACGAATCGAGATAGTGCGCCAACGGATTCGGGTCCAGCCCGGGCCACCGCGCGATGTTGGGCGTAATTTTCATCAACACATGGTCGCCGGTAAAAGCCAAACCGTCCGCGCGATGCAAAATCATGTGACCGTCCGCGTGCCCCGGCGTCCACACGATGCGGTACGTTTCCCCCCCAATTTCAATCGTCTCGCCTTCGCGCAAGGGCGACATGACGGGCTGCGGCTGTAACATTGCCAACACTTGCATTTGGCGTTCGTGGATGCCCGCGCCAATATCGGCAGGCATCCCGTGCAGCTTGAAATAGCGCGCCACAATGCGCATGTGTTCGCCGTCCGCTTTCCATTCAAACGGCACAATCTCCATTTCCTTGTCGAGCAAAAGAACGGGCGCGCCCGTCATTTCCTGAAAATATCCCGCCAGACCGTAATGGTCGGGATGCGCGTGCGTGAGGACGATTTGGCGAATCGCACGCGGCTCAATTTGCAGAGCGCGGAACGCGTCCGCCCATGCCGCGCGCGCGCGTTCGTCTTGCAGCCCCGTATCAATCATCGTCCACGCGCCTTTTTCGCGCACCATATAACAATTTACGACTTTGAGCGGAAAGGGCACCGGTATCTGCACCTGAAAGATATTGTCCGCAACTTGATTAATCAAATCCATTCGCAACCTATTCTCCGAGTGAAATCTCGCAACTCGCATGGTGATTTTAACTTGTATATAGAGTATAACACACTCGTTCAGCTCAATTCCTACACGAACGGGTAGTCAGCCGCGCAAAAAGACTATACTTTTTTTCTCTTGAATTTATCTTTTTGCATATGGATAGAATCTCCAAGAGTTTCTATAATTGGCATATCGGAAATAAAACGATATGCCAGAAAATGTAATATCGTCCCCTCTAAACCAAGAAGTAGAACGGATTCGTCCGCAATCGCTTCTCTTTACGTTGTACGGCGATTACATCCAGCATCATGGCGACCGCATCGCCATTCGCAGTCTCATTCAGCTGTTGGCGCATTTTGGTATTTCGGACCAGGCGGTTCGCACGACTATATCGCGCATGACGCGGCGCGGTTGGCTGACGGCAGAGCGCTATGGCAATCACGCTTCGTATGTTTTTACCGACCGCGCGCGGCGGGTGGTCCAAGACGGCACGGCGCGCATTTTTGACGCGCCGCAAACGGCGGAACCGTGGAATCACTGCTGGCATCTCGTCACTTATTTTATTCCCGAAGAACATCGCAGCGCGCGCGACCAGTTTCGCCGCGAACTCGGCTGGCTCGGCTATGGTATGTTGACGCAAACCGTTTGGGTCTCGCCGCGGCATCAAGCGCCGTCGGTCCAAGCGCTCGCCGCGCGGCTCGAAATTCAAAATTTCGTTCAAACCTTTCACGCCGAATCGGAAGGGTTTTTGGCGCCCGTCGAACTCGTGACGCGCTGCTGGGATTTGAGCGGGTTGAATCTGGATTATGGCAGGTTTATCGCGTGCCATGCGTCCACGCTGAATCATTACCGCGCGCAGTTCGACGCGCAAATCGAACCGGACGCGGGCGAATGTTTTGCGCGGCGCGCGCTGTTGATTCATCAATATCGCAAATTTCCGTACCGCGACCCGTACTTGCCGAACGAGCTCTTGCCGCGCGATTGGCGCGGTTGGGAAGCGGCGGCGCTCTTTCGCGATTATCACGACCTGCTCGCCGCGCGCGCGAACGAGTATTTTTTGACCGTATATGAAGCCTAGCATCGCCGTCCTTGAGCGATCAATTCTCATCTGACAACGGACCTCATCATGCAAAATAAATTTCCTTCCCGACCCGCCAGCGATTTTTCGTTCCAAGATATTCTGTACTCGAAAGGCGATTGGATTGCGCGCATCACCATCAACCGCCCGCAAGCGTACAACGCCTACACCACCAATACCGTGCGCGAGCTCACCGTCGCGTTCAAAGACGCGATGTGGGACGATTCCGTCGCGGTGATTGTGCTGACCGGCGCGGGCGAAAAAGCGTTTTGCACCGGCGGCGACGTCAAAGAGTACGCCGAAGTGTTTACGCAGCGTCCGCGCGATTATTGGAAATGGATGGGCGAATTTATTGAATGTCACGATTTGCTGCGCAATATCGGCAAGCCCGTCATTGCGCGCATCAACGGCATGGTCGCGGGCGGCGGCAATGAATTCAACATGTCGTGCGACCTCGCGGTGATGGCAGACCACGCGACGATTCGCCAAGTCGGCACGCGCGTCGGTTCCGTCGCGGCGGGCGGCGCGACGCAATGGCTGCCCATCATGGTCGGCGATCGGCGCGCGCGCGAATTGCTGTTCACCTGCGAACCGATTGACGCCCGGACCGCGCTCGATTGGGGTTTGGTGAATCGCGTCGTGCCGCTCGCGCAGTTGGACGACGCGGTGAACGCGCTCGCGCAGAATTTGATTGACAAATTTCCCGAATGTTTGCGCTACACCAAAGCCCAAGTCAATTACTGGAAAGAAGTGTCGTGGGCGCAAACGATCCGACACGCGCAAGATTGGCTGTCGGTGCATTTTGCGACGACGGAACCGTATGAAGGCATGACGGCGTTTGTGGAAAAACGCGCGCCGCGTTATCGCGAAATGCGCGCGCAAGCCGTCGAAGGCGCGCCCGAATTTTTATTTGGTCCTTATTTGCAAACCTGCCCGGCGTGCGGCGCCAAAGGCCTGCCGAGCGAATTCAAGTTTTGCGGCAAGTGTGGAAGTGAATTAGTGCAATAGTGCGATAGTGCGATGGTGCGATAGTGCGATGGTGCGATAGTGCGATGGTGCGATAGTGCGATGGTGCGATAGTGCGATGGTGCGATAGTGCAATAGTGCGATAGTGCGATAGTGCGATGGTGCGACGGCGCGGTGATGAACGAGCGAAATCGAAATTCAAAAATCGAAATTCAAAAATCGGAATTAACAAACCATGTCTAACGTTCTCGTCGAAAAAAACAATGGCGTTACGCGCATAACTTTGAATCGTCCGCCGCTCAACGTTTTGGATATCGAGACGATGCGCGAATTGACGGTGGCGCTGTGCGACGCGGACGCGGATACGGCGTGCCGCGTGGTCGTGCTGGCGGCGCAGGGGAAATTTTTTTCGGCGGGCGTGGACATTGCGGACCATACGGCGGACCGCGTGACGGAAATGATTTCGGTTTTTCACAACCTGATTCGCGTGGTGTGGTCGCTCGAACCGCCCATCATTGCCGCCGTACACGGCAGCGCGTTGGGCGGCGGCATGGAGCTCGCGTTCGCGTGCGATTTCATCGTCGCGAGCGCCAAGGCAAAATTCGCGCAGCCCGAAATCCAAGTCGGCGTTTTTCCGCCGATTGCGGCGCTCGCGCTCCCGCGCATTCTCCCGCGCAAAAAAGCGTTTGAAATGCTTTTGACCGGCGACGCGATGGACGCGCCAACGGCGGAACGGTTGGGGTTGGCGAACGTCGTCGCCGCGCCGGATGATTTTGAAAACGCGTTAAATCAGTTTGTCGCGCGCTTGAATAAATTGAGCGGCGCGATTTTACGCCTGACGAAACGCGCCGCGTCGATCCCTTTGCACGGCGAAAACGACCAGGCGCTGCGCGCCATCGAAGCGCTGTATTTGAATGAATTGATGAAAACCGCCGACGCGCAAGAGGGGCTCGCGGCATTTATGGAAAAACGCGCGGCAGTGTGGACAGATAAATGATGCGGCCTGACCAACGACGCGGGCGCCGATTCATCCGCCCATCGTCTTTCGTCAGCCATTTTATGGGAGGTAACGATGCAAGTGCTTG